>Ga0335397_10002385_pt1 | contig 25640 bp, 18 predicted proteins | sample MAT04_FD_205740 | JGI IMG/M metagenome (GOLD analysis project Ga0335397, IMG submission 205740) | Freshwater microbial communities from Lake Fryxell liftoff mats and glacier meltwater in Antarctica - MAT-04 (spades assembly) (version 2) ... | reverse complement strand
CTCGTCGCGCGCGAAGGAGCCGAAGCAGACCGTTTGCGTGCTCTGGATATCGCAATGTCGACAGCGGAAGGTCGGCTAGAATTTGAAGTCGCATGGGCCGCGTCGCGTGCCGTGCAATCGCCGAAACAACAACGTCGCCCTGTTGCGTGGATGGCAGCGGCGGCGGCGCTTTTCCTTGCTGCGAGTACGGGCGGGTACCTGTTGTACAATCGATCAACCGGCGCAGTTGGCCCAGGTTCGAATCTCGAAGTCATGCGCGGCACGAATACGGGCGTCACGCTCGTTATGCCGCGTGGAGAACTGCCTGACGCCGCGCGCGCGCAATTTGCGTGGCGTACGGTTCCCTCAGCGCAGCGCTACCTGATGGTAGTGGTTGATCAAAAAGGAAACGAAGTGTTCGCGTCGACCACGCGTGATACGGCGGTCACGCTTCCCGATTCGATCAAGCTGCAATCAGGTGGTGTCTACCTGTGGTGGGTGCAGACCGAACTTGCGGATGGCACCACCGCAACCGCGGTGAGTGAAACAATCAAGGTGAAGAACGGGGCGCGCTAGTTGCCGCTTTGGCCCACGGCAGCGGTGCAGCACCGGGTGATTTCAGCGGAACACGAAGCGAACCATCACCCACCAGTGCAAACGCGGCCCACACGGCGGGTTTCACACCGTCCCGCACTGCATCCAGCTTCGCGCGGCGCAACGCGGTCGCAACATCGACACCGCGGGCTGCGTGCCAGTAGAACCGATCAATCATTGGCAGAATCGACTCATCACCAATTGGCCATTGCGTGGCGATAACCGCCGCAGCACCGGCTTCCAGCAATGGCGCAATAAATCCACGCAGCCCTTCACCACCGAGCACCACACCGCCCACCGTTTTGCAGCCAGATAACACGACCAGTGCGCGGTTCAAGTGCAACGCACCCAACTCGTCGGGACTGACGCTGCCGTCGTAACCGGTCGAGGCCGCCAGTGCGAGCACACTCCGTTGCAAACTCCGATCGTCGACAATGGCGTGTGTCGCGAGGTGCAACACGCGCACATTCGCGAGCGACGTGGTGCGCAATGCGCGTTCGCTGGCGAGTCCACGCACCAGCACGGTCGATGAAGCCGAGTAACTCGCGATGCGTCGTGCTTCTGTGCCAGACGATGGCAGGCGCGGCAACCCACGCACATCATCACCACGCGCGGCGGCGTCCTTCTGATTGCCACTACTCGGTTTGTCACCGAATAACACATCACCAAATGCCAGCAAAGAACCGGTCTTGCCGCTGACCGCCGCACCCGACGACAAGGCAAACGTTACTGAAGGAGCAACCGCAACGCTGAACCGCTCCACGACATAGCGACCATCACTCATTTGCAGTGCGTCAAACGGCACGCGATACAGCGACAGTTCGGGCACCACAATCAAGCGGGTCACAGATTTTGGCAGCGACGCAATGGGCGCGTTTAACACCGCTTCACCCAGTCTGGTTGCCAACGCCGTTGGTTCAGCGCCGTCTGCCGCGAGGCGCAGGTAGCGGTCAACCAGTGGGCTAATCGAATCGACTGGAGCGAGCGAATTATATGATACCGCCGTGCGCGTGACCACGAAGACTGTCGTTGGCGCATCGCCGCGGCCGGCCACATACGCCAACAGCGCTGTCGAATCATCAAGCGCGCGCTGTACGTCAGCGACGGTCGCACTGGCGCGCGTTTTGCGTAGCCGGGCAACGGTGAGCGCTTCGCGACTGGTCTCGTTGCTGACGGCCGCCTGTTGCAACGCAACTGATGCGAGTTCGCGCGCCCGTGATGCCTCGGCAAGTGCAAACGCGGGCGCAATGCGATCACCTTTGGCCAGTCGTGCAATCAGTTCTGCATACTCTGGACCGACTGTACCCCACGACCGACGCGCCTCGGCAATACGCAACCGCACATCCTTGTCGGCAAATGCCTCGCGCCACCTGGCGAGCACCTGCATCGCATTGTCCATCGCGCGTTCAGTCGCGGTGAAGTCCGTACGTCGCGCCGCAATCTCGGCACTGCGAATCCAGTAGCTGTAGGCCAAATCGGATGAGAGGGAATCAACGGTGATCTTCTGCAACAGCGAGTCGGCCGTGGTAAGTTGTCGGCGCAGCAGTGCGACGCCTGCCTGGTGATACGGCAATTCGGCAAACCAGCCACTGTTCCTCGTGGCTTTCGCGTACTCGGTCGCGCGATTCAGCGCGCGTTCGGCGTCGTCGGCTTTGTTCTGGCTCAACTCCAATCGTGCGATGCGCCGCAGTGGTGCAATCGCCGATGCCGGCTGCTGCAACGAGGCATACGCGTCTACAGCGCCGGTCAGCGATTGTCGAGCCGCCGATATGTCACCCAAAGCGTCGTACAATTCACCGTGCAGGTATTGCACCGCGGCCATGCCCCATCGATCGTTGGCGGCGCGATGCATTGGCATGGCCAGGTCCAGATACTGCCGAGCGCCGCTGAGATCGTTCAAATTCAGCGCGATCTCGGCCAGTCCGCTGTAGGCCCACGCTTCGACCGACGCGTTGCGTGCGCGACGAGCGCGTTGCAGCGCGTCGAAGTAATCAGTACGTGCGCGTGCGAACTGCCCGCGCTGCAGGCGCAGGTACGCGCTGCGTTGCAGTGAGATGGCCAGCGCGGCGTCGGCGTGCAAGTGCCGCAACCACGTCGTGGCCTGATCCAACATGTCGAGCGACGTGTCAAACACACCGCGCGTTTCGAGCATCTGCGCTTGCTGCATGCGACAGTCGGCGAAAATGCGCCACGATTTCGATGTGCGCGCCATCGCAATTCCCTGATTCAACTTCAACTCGGCCGATTTGTCGCCGGTTAGTGCGCCAAGTCCAGCTTCCGAGCACAGGCGCAACGCTTCTTCGGGTGGCGTGGCTTTCGGATATTTCCTGCGACTCTCTTCAAGCAACGCGAGTCCTACACGCGCACCGCGTGTGCGGGAGCGCAGCGACGCCAGAGAAACCAGCACCGTCGACTCCAGTTGCGCGGCCCCAATTCGTTGCGCGTCTTTCTGCGCTTGCGCGAGTACGCTGTCAGCACGCAGTGGACTGCGTCCAACAATCAGACTGGCAACGGCAATGCGCGCCATGATGGTGTAGTCATCGGGCGTTCCGGACAGCGGTGCGACCGCGTCGGTGGAACCCAACAGCTGCTGCGCAAGGGTGTCTGCCCGCTCAAAACGATACGTGAGACGCGCCAGCGTTGCGAGGCCGAGTAGTGCTTCGCGGTCCTGGTTGGACGCGTTCAATTTGCGTTGCCACTTCGCTTCCAGCGGTGCCACGCTATCAGTTTCGACTGCGTGTGTCGCGACTCTGACCGTGGCCAACGCACCGGATTGCGGTGGCTGTGCCATGGTTGCAACAAACAGAGCGGCGGCGATCAACATGGGGTCTGTGGCGATGAGGCGCTGTACCGTGAGGCGAAAGGCCATGAGATGTCAAGCGGCATAAGGCGCAAGCTGGCACCCAATCATTGTTTCGACAAGTGAGAATCTCTGACGGTGTGACGCGTCTGTGCTTCATATGCGTATTTCTCGTTTGCGATGCCGGGCAAGGCAACGATTCCTTCGCGCGTCTCTGACCGTGTCCGTGAGCGCATCACGGAGCGCGAATCCAAACACGGCGGCGACTGCGATAGTGCGAACGATCGTAGCGCTGCTGATCGTCGTGCTGCCGCCGCACGCCGCGCGCGCGCAGAGTGTCGAAACTGTGACAGCGCCGTTGGCTATTTCAGTGGCAGCCGCGACTGATGGCTTTCGCAGCGCGCGCAGTTCCCTTTCACTCACCTTGAACCGACCGGTGACAGTGGCCGATGGCGCGCTGATGTTTGTTGCGGGGGACGTTGATGTCACGGCACTGACTATTGTGAGCGGGGGCGCCATCACCGTGAACCCAGGCCCAAACGGCTTTCCTCAGGGTGAATCAGAGCTCCGGGTGTTTCGCAGTGTCGGATCGCAGTGGCTGCCACTGGCGACGATTCCGCTCCGGGTGTTGTACAGCGGAGGATTCATCAAAGCCGTGACAACACCAACGGCCGACATCTCTGCGAACCGCCTGTTGAGCGACGGCAGCACCGACGCAACCGGCCCCCGCGGCGATCGCCGGCAAGTGGTCACCCTGAACGGCGGGATTCGCTCCGCCTACGTGTGGCCCGCGCTGTCCATCGAGTCACAATCAGCAGTCGTTGGTGCGTCGCGTGATGAACTCGCGCTCCGGTTTGCGCAGCGCGGCGCCGACGCACCCAACGTCGACCTCTCGACGTATCAGATCGCGTTCAAGTTGCCGAAAGTCCGCGTCGACATGGGGCAACTCTCGCTGGGCGCCAATCGTCATGTCATTTCGAACTTCTCGTCGCGTGGTATAGCGATTACGACGGGACCACGTTGGGCACAGTTTACGGTTGGTTCGGTGGCGGGCGCACAGTTGGTTGGTTGGGACAACTTTCTTGGTGTCAGCGAACGTGATCATCGCCTGAACAGCGTCGCCGCCACTTTCGAACTGCGACCGCGTCGGCCGGGAGCGCTGCAAGTGCGTGTGACGGCGCTTGACGGATCGTTGCTGCCCAAACCGGCGTTCACGCAGGGAGCGGTCGTTGATGCCGAAGAAAGTCGAGGCAGCGGTGTGGAATTGACGGCAGCGTCGCCAACGCAGCGCGCACGTGTTTCGATGGGCCTATCGCAAAGCGCGTTCGTGAATCCCTTGCGCGACGCGGCGCTCACTGGTGGGCTGGCAATTGCACCTATGCGACGCGAACGGAAAGGCGCGCAATATGTGGAGGCGTCATTGGGCGTGCTTGAGGGGTGGAAGTTGTTTAAACGTATTCCAACGCGATTGACAGTAGCCGTACGACATGAGCGTATTGATCCGCTTTATCGCAGCGTGGGCGCGTTTGTACAGGCGGACCGACAGCAGGATGCGGTTGACCTCAACGGCGCGTTTGGCACAGTGTCGTGGCAAACTGCCATCTCACGCGGTCGCGACAATCTCGCGTCGGTACAAAGCGTGCTCACGTCGCACACCTCCGGCATCACAGCTGGTGCTGCGTTCGATGCAGTGGCAATCAAACGGCTCGCACGCATTCGCTCGGCGCTGCCACAGCTCAACGTGAACTACCAATTTCTGCACCAATTTGCGCATCGCGCGCCGACGTCGAATGACTTTCGGCCGCAGGATCTCGCCGATCAGGCAACTCGCTCCATTGACGCCACCGGTACGTGGCGCGCGCGCGCCTGGCAAGTGAGCGTACGCGATAATCACACGCGACAAGACAATCGGCAGTCGGAACGCGAGGCGTCGGATTTTGGTGGCGCTGTCCAGAATGTTTCCGTTGGACGGTCGGTCAACAGCAAGCTGGACGCCACACTTGACGGTGGCATTGAACAACAACGCAATGTCGAACGCGCCGAGGTCACGCGTATTCGGCGGATTGGTACGACCGCCAACTGGCGACCGTTTCTGGTCACTTCCCTAACCGCAAACGTCACCGCAGCAGTTACACGCGCGCCACCGGCAACGACTGATGTCGTGAACCTGGAAACGCGTATGGAACTGTCTCATCGCCAGGTGTTGTTTGGTCGCGGTGTGAACGCGCGTACGGCCCAACTATTTCTCCGATTTGCACGCACCAGTGCGAGCGCGGTGCCGTTTCAACAGCTCGTTGATGGCACTTTCTCAACTGATCGCACAACGCGGATGCAGTGGAGTCTCAATTCGGGACTCTCTCTCAAGGCGTGGTAAGCCATGACCACATTCAAGCGCGGTCTTCTCGCAATATCTACATGCACCGGCCTGTTCGGCGCATTGACTGCGACACAACCACTCGATGCGCAGATTCGCGTGCACCCCACCGGTGTCAGCACCAACGCAATGAATCCGACCACGGTGTTCTTGTCGTTTGGCGGACTCCGCAATCAGATACCAGCTGAGGGTATTTGGTGTGGAGAAATTGTTGCCGCTGTCTTGCCCGATCGCGGCCAGATGTGTGATCCCAAAACCATCTTTGGTCGACTGCCACTGCGCAGTAGCCTTGACCGTATTGGTGCTGGGGGTTCCTTCACGGACATCATGTCGATCCCCGCGTCGGTGGCGCGTCGCGCGTTTCAGTCTGCCGTCGGTTTGACCAGCGGCACGTTCTTCTATGTGCGGCGATTTTCCAACACGGTTGGCGGCGCGAGCGAGTTTGTCGTGGTGACGTGTCGCCTGACCGGTGGTGGAGCAAACGTGCCGTTCTCACTCACCAATGTTACCGTCGCGTTTGAGACAGAATTACCGGTGCAGTTTGTATCACCCGGGCAGACGCCACCGGCGTTCTCGGCGACAGTGGCGTACAACGGAAGTGGACAATTGCGAGGTCGTTGGGAAGTGGTGCGCCCGGGAGAAGAGCTTCCCTCCAGGAACGATCTGCTTACGGAGGCAACACTTCCGCAAGCGGAGCGCGGAACGCAACGCCGGTACACCCTGGTTGATCGGTTCAATGTCGCGGCACTGCCCAACGGCAAAATGACCCTGCCGGGCCCCGATCCGGCTCGCCTTCCGCACGATGTCGACGGAACGTACTTCGTGTTGCTGCGAGTTGAGGCAAGTGATGAGCTTGCGGGTGAATCCGATCTCGACGCCGCAGGCGCCGGTTCCGGTATTACGCGCAATGGCGCCGTGGCGGGATTCGCGATGCCAATGCTCCGATACGTTTTGGGAGGGGCATCGGACATAGTCTCCGGTAGCACGGACCGGCGGTCTTTGCTGCAGCTCTCACCCGTTTCGAACGCAATTGTTGCGCGCGATACCGTCGCAATGTCGCGATGGACGGCCGTACGCGGCGCGACATTTTATCGAGTCGAATTCGAAACAACGCGCGGTCAGACGTTGTTGTCCGCGATGCTGCGTGTTGAGCAAACTGAGTACGCTATTTCGCCACTCGTGGCCGAACGGGCGGCGGGAGCTGATGTGCGTTGGCGCGTGTCGGGGCTGGATGCGAAGGGCGATGTGCTGGTGCGGACCGACTGGCGGCGGTATCGGTTGGCGGTGCGGCCGTAGTTGGGGCTGAATGGTGCGTCTTCGTGAAACTGATTTACCCTGCTCGCACTCGATCCAGATCGAAACCGCGAGCCGTATTCACGTTCACCCACTCAGTACACAAATCGAATCACTCACGATATTACTCTCAATGTTCTGCGGCACCACCACGCGTTGCCCATCGACGACCTGCACAATTCCGCCAAGCGCCGCGCGCGCCTGCAGGTAAAGCAGCAGCTTGCGGCCGCGTGGCGCGCCGGAGTGATTCTTGTCATCACACGACTCGCGCGACACGAGTGACTGCCAGCCGCGCAACTTGAGCGGCGTCACGTACACCGACCACAACGCATTCGCCATATCAGCACGACCACTCACCCGAAATTCTGTGGGTATTGTGCCGGCAATCACGATGCGCAGTTCGAGCACGTCGGCGCGATCCGAAACTGTCCTGGCCGTGTCGTTGATGAACAATCCGGCAATGACCGGTGGTTGCTGCCTCGCTGGCTGCGTTGCCGCGTGCGCCGTAAGCAGTACCGACACCAAACACGGCCAGATGGTAACTCGTGGAACAATGGAAAGGAGCATGTGCGAGCAACGCACGAAGTCGGCTCCTGTTCTCAGTGAATCTGTACGCTGATGGAGAATATTTGCTTCGTGAGAATTGTGCGCGGCCGAGTGCGTCACTTCGGAATCCGGCGTCGAGGGTGTTGGCCAACCGCTCGGCACGGTCATTCGATCGCTCACCTTCTTCTACGCACGCATGCGAATAGTGATCCTCGCGCGCCGTCACCTGGCGCTACTCATCGCAGGCGCGCTCGCGACCGCCGATGCGCAAACGGTACCCCGGCAACCCAGGCCCCCCATACAACCGGGGCCGATTGCTGGAGCTGAGAAGTTCAACGTCATAACGCTGACGGCACCGGTCGTGGCGGCGCCCACGTACTCCGGCGTTCGCACTTCGGCAGGGATAAGAGTGGTCGGTGCGAAGGATGGTACCACGATTGGGGTGAAGCCAATTCTCCCCGCCGCTGGATGCGCATTTGTGACCCTGCAACCGGTTCCAATCACGACGGCGACGGTGAGGGGTGCAACCACGGTCACCGTTCCGGGGATGTTTGTGGATGCAATAAACGCGAACGCGACCACGTGCTCGTTTTCTGCAGAGGTCACCGCGACGAAGCCGGACGGAGCCACAATCACGACGGTGGTCAGATCATCCAGCGTTGCATTGACCCCACTGACGACGTACGTCGTCGCGAATACAGCCGACTGGATCTCGAAGTTCGCCTTCTCCAATACATCGGCGCGCGGGGACTGCACGGGAAGTTCGAACGGCCCCAACGGCATCTTCCGTGTTGGTCTTGTTACGTCGGAGAGTGGACAGGCGAATGTTGATTTGACATTCAAGATTCGCTCTGGACCGACAGGCACACACTGCAAGTGGACGTCGCAGCCCATCCTGCTCCCAGAAGGGATGCGTTTGACAAGCATCGAGTTGCTCCAGGACGCGAGCGGTCCGTGCAGAACGACGCCATCCGTACTGCCACCCGGCGTCGGTGGGTTTTCATCCAGCCGCAATCCGGTGACATTCGGTGGTTCGGTGGTCAGTGCCAATCCGTTGGGCGCGGGGTATCCGGTGTTCGGAATTGTCGCGTTGAATCTTTCTCTGGATTGCGACAACACGGCGTCAAATGACCGATTTGCGACATTAGTGATCAAGAGCCTGACGTTTGTCGGGCCGCCCAATCTCGCTGGATTCCCCTGAGGATTTGCACCATGGCACCTGAAATATTTCGACGATTGATGATCCTGCTGTTACTCGCAACTTCGGCGAGCATCGCGTCGCGCGTCGGAGCACAGACACCCGCATCAGTCGTGTTGTCGAGCCCGAGTTCCGTGTGCGATGCGGATGTCACGCTGCGCGTAACTGTCAACGCACCGTCAGCCACATTACCAGCAACGATTCAGTTCACCAGCAGCATGCCGTCGGTTGTGCCCGCACCACCACCCTTGGTCATTCCGCCGGCGCAAACTACCGGAAGCGTGCCGCTACGGTGTGTGGCGACCACGCAGGCAGTCGCCGTCAATATCACCGCGAGCATTGGTGCAAGCGCACAGTCTGCGCTGCTGAATGTGCTTGCGCCCGTGCTTGAGTCAGTCAACCTCAAACCCGTCTTTTCGGCGGTTCGCGAAGCGCCGGTCAAAGCGTACGAAGGATCGGTGCGACTGGCCGGGCCTGCGCCAGCTGGCGGTGTAATTGTGACACTGGGTTTGAGTGTACCCACCACTGCTACGATTCCCGGATCAGTGGTCGTTCCCGCAGGGGCGACATCGGTACGCTTTGACATCACGAACGCACAACCGGTCAATCAGCCTGTAACGGTAGTCGTGACGGCTACCGGGCTCGGGACAACGCGCCACACGACGTTCACGTCAATGCCCGCGGCGCCAAAATCGCTGTTGCTCGCGGCAACGAGTAGCGAGGCATCGCGCGGCGTGGGTCCCTTGTTCGTTGCGTCGGACACGTTGAACGGTGGCCAGCGACAGCAGGCGCGTGTCATTGTGAATGACGTTGCAGGCCCCGGCGGTTTGCAGGTGTCGCTCAGCAGTAGCAATAGCAGCGTGCTCACTGTGCCATCCAGCGTGCGCATTGCGGCGAACGATTCGGTCGGTCTTTTTGAATTTCAAAGCGTTTCGACTGCCGAAACTTCCGTGATCACATTGACGGCGGCTGTTGGCAGCATTTCGAAGACCGCCACGATCACGATTAGCGGAACGAAGGTGACCGTAGTCAGTGTACCTTCGCCCACTCCAGGCGGAATGGCGGTGCAAGGCGAAGTCAGCATCAACTCGCCCGCTCCCGCTGGTGGAACCGTTGTTCGTCTGACAAGCAGCTCCCTGAATGCAGTCGTGCCCGCAACAGTGACCGTTGCCGCAGGGAATCGTTCGGCAGCGTTTCCCATCACGACCAAGAACGTGGATGCGAACACCAGCGCCACAATTACGGCGACGATGGGCAGCAGCGCGTTGACGGCGTCGATGGTCATTGCGGCCGAAGGTATTTCTGATTTCACTGTGTCATCCACCACCTTACCGGGTGGCACGGCAATGACGGGGCGCCTGCACGCTCCGACTGGGCACAACGGATTTATGGTCACCTTGGCTTCGCCAAGCGCAGACTTGATTGTGCCCGCGACCATAACCTTTGCGCCGAATGATATCAGCAGGACTTTTGCAATCACCAGCCGCGCCGTGCGTGACCCGGTACAAGTGCGGGTAATCGCGAAGGTCACGTCCAGCGGTGCGCGTGCGGTGCCGTTGCAATCCCTGGTGACCACGCAGATTTCGCTGGCGCGCGATTTGCCCACTGGATTTGTGAACGCGCGAGCGGGTAGTCCGTCAATCGTGCGCACAGCGGAAGTGACGGTTGTGCCTCCAACGATTCAGTCGCTGGAAGTCGCACCGGGCGACGTTGTTGGCGGAAGCCGTGCACCGATTACTGCGACGATACGACTGTCCGGGCCAGCGCCTGAGAGTTTCTCCGTTTCTGTGTCAACGAGCTCTGACAAAGCGGGAATTGCTTCGCGTCCGATTTTTGCCGCAGGTTCGAATGTGGCGACGTTTACACTGAATACCGTCGCGGTTTCATCGAATACGGAAGTCACGATATCGGCGGAAACGCAGCATCGCTCAGTAATGAGCGCGCGCCTGAGGCTCAGCCCCAGACCGTGAACTCACCGCAAACGCTCCAGCGACCTTGCAGCCGCTGGAGTGTTTCGGCACGGCTTACATGCGCGTTCCGTTTTCGAGCATTGTCTTGAGATCACTCAAGATCCAGATCCAACCAGCGCCCGTACCCGGACCCTGTTTGTCGCCGGCGACCATGGCGCCGTGTCCTGGACGTCCAGACACATCGTGAATAACACTCAGCTTGCTCACGCCATCGCGTCCCGCTTCGATTTCGTACGTGAGCTTCGTGAAGCCTTCAGCAGCCATTGCAGGGTCAATCGCCATGCGCCACGTGATCACGAGTTTGTGCGGGGCATCAACTTCCAGCACTTCGCCATCAACAACGGTTCCGCTCATGCCGAATTGCTTCATGCTTTCTGATGCTTGCCCGAGATATTGACCGCCTGGTCGCAAATCGTATTGATCGGCCAAGCCGTACCCCCATTTCTGCGTCCATTAAGGCTGGGTAATGGCATCCCAAATTGTTTGCGGTGTGGCCTTGATGAAAATGCGATAGACCTGGGTGACGGTGCCGATGTCGGGCGAGAGTGTGCTGGTCATGCGGATTCCTCTTCGAGTTGGCGCTTGAGATCCGTGAGCGCCGACACGCGGTGCTCGGTGAATTTGTCAATCCATCGATCGTGGATGAGGCGGATGGGCACGGGGTTGATGAAGTGCAGCTTTTCCCGGCCCGACCGTCGCGTCACGATCAGACTCGCGTCTTCGAGCACGCGGAGGTGCTTCATGACGCCAAACCGGGTCATTTCCAGTTCGGACTCCAGTTCCGTGAGCGTCCGGCCGTCGCGGGCGTGCAGCCGGTCGAGCAGAAGGCGACGAGTGGGGTCGGCGAGCGCCTTGAAGACGCGGTCGTCGTCGGTCATGGAGCATATTACGTGACCATATTGTCACATGTCAAGCTTGTTGTTGGCGGACTTGGTACCGGAACCAGGTACCGGAACCAGGTACCGGAACCAGGTACCTCGCGTAGCGACGCGATATCCGTTGCAACGATTGTAGGACAGGATTTTCTGCGTTCGCTGTGGTCATTGGCATGCTCGCCATCACGACAGCGCGACTGCGTCGTGCAAGACTTCCGCCACCACTGTCTGCCACCGCTCGAAGTCGCCGTACAGTCCGTGCCTTTGTAGAGCGTCGATATCGAGCTCGCGGGTAAAGTCTGAGCGTCCGGACATCGCGGTGGACAAAAGCGCATCGGCCACGTGTACGGCGACGGTCACCGGATCGTCAATGACTGTAGGCTCGGTCAGCGCGTGATGATACGCCACACTTCGCACTATCGCGTACGGCAATCCCCACGCGCCCAGCAGTACCGCACCAATCGTAGCGTGCGATGCGCCTACAATTTCTCGCTCGATTTCGTGCAACGGCGATCGGCTGAGCATTCCTTCCCGCAACACCGTTGCGTATTCAGTCGGAAATCGCGTAGCCAGAATCAACTTGCCGACGTCATGCAGCACGCCGGTTGTGAACGCTTCATCGCGGCGGGAACGATCGGCGACAATTCTGCGCGCGACCTGCGCCACCAACAGCGCCTGCTGCTGCGATTCACTGATGGAGAATCCTTCGACCGTCGTTGAACCGGGCGCGGATTGGAAGATACCGGTCATGAGCGCCATGGCCTTGAGCAGGTCGACGCCAAGAAACTTTACCGCTGACGATACTGAATAGACGGTTTTGGCGATTCCAAAGTAGGCGGAGTTTGCCACCTGCAACAGTTTGGCGGGCAACGCCGAATCGCACTCGACCAGCGCGCTGATTTCGGCAATGCCCACCTCGCGGTCCGACAGCAACTCATTCAATTGCCAATAGCTGGCTGGAGTTGACGGGAGTGCTTCGACATCACCAATCAACGCGAGGATAGCCGGATCGTTGCGCAGTGCGCGCAGGCTACAAGCGCGATCGATTTCGGCCCCGAGTTCATCAGTTGTGCAGGGTTTTGCCAGAAACTGGTGCGATGCAGTAAGCGTTCGCAATACATGCGCGCGATCGGCCTGCCCCGAACGGACAATGCAGACCGTTGCGGGATACAGTTCCCTGACGTGTCGCAGGAACGTCGGCCTGTCCATTCCTGGCATGCGCATATCGGTCAACACGACATCAAACGCGCGGCTCATCATGACGCGCAAGGCTTCCGTGCCGCTGTCGCAGAACACCATGTCCCATTCATGGCGATGACGGCGGAGTGCGTCACGCAAGGCTCCCAGAATTTGCAGCTCGTCGTCCACAAACAGGATTTGTTTCACGCGGCAACTGCCAGTTCACGCTGACGTGGCAATTCACCAATGGATGTCGTTCCCTGCTGCCTTAACTGTTTTGGGCTCCACACTCCCTGCGCGCCAACTCGCATTGCGACCGGGCCAATGAAATGCATCGCCGCGATTCCCGCACCCATCACCACGCTTCCAATTGCCTGAGCGGTTAAACGCACGACGCTGCGGTTCACAACGATCAATGTCACGCGCGATGCCAGTACTACCGCGAGTATTGAGAGTCCGACGCCATGCCAATTGTACCGCACCGCCACAGGCAGTCAGAATTCCGGAATGTCCACGTAGCGCATGGACCGGGTGCTCGCGCCCATCGCGAAAGCTCCGCCTCGCAACCGTAATCGGCGCCATGCGCGCTGCGTCGCGGCGGTTCGTGCCGCCATGTCAAGCGCCGCGTAACTCGCGCACAACGCTATGACTATGGATAGTGCGACCAGCCAGGGATTGTACGTTGCCGTAAAGGCGTGGCTGGACATTGTTACGCTACCTATGGACGAGCAGGCGTATATCGCCGACGGCCGTCGGTCAGATGAAAGTTTCGGTACGCGAAACCGGTTGGGGGTTACGTGCGCATTGCGGATGCCGCCACACGCACCGCCCATCCCGCTCGACCCCCGCAGAGTGCGTCATGCGAACGGACCGCTCCCGCAGTATTGTTGAAGTATGTCCAACCGATCGTATCTTCTTGGCGCAGTCATGCTCGCGGGTTCCGCACTGGGCGCGCAAGAGCGCCCTATCAAGTGGACGCTTGCGAAACCCACTATGCCGATCACGCAGGGCGTTGCGTTCACGGCCCAGCTGCACGCCGTGATCCCGGCAACGTGGCACCTCTATTCGATGACGCAGCCGCCCGGCGGTCCAGTTGCGACAGTAATTTCGCTGCCCTTCGGTTCGACGTTTGCCATGGCAGGCAAAGTGCGCGCACCCGATCCGGATGTCGCACTCGATCCAAACTTCAACATTCTCACCGAAACGTACGCCGATTCGGTGACGTTTCCGGTCCGACTTATCGCGCGATCCACGGGTCGGAACACACTCGCCGTCACGGTCGCGTTCCAGACATGCACGGATCGTTTTTGTTTGCCGCCAACGAAGGAAACGCTTGAGGTGGCGCTGACGGTCGCTGCGGCCCCGCCGGGCACCGTCATCCCCGCGGCGGAACCAGTCGCTCCAACGCCAACACCAAACGCAACACCAAACGCAACACCAAACGCAACACCAAACGCAACACCAAACGCAACACCAAACGCAACACCAAACGCAACACTAAACGCACTACCAAACGCAGCCACGGCCGGGCCAAACGCGCCGACAACGCCGCCGTCCGGAGCACCGAATGCCGTGGCCTCTGCCACAAATGCCGCCATAACACCGCTGGGCGGCTCAACACAATCATTGCCGCTGTTCTTATGGCTGGCCGCAGTCATGGGCGCGCTCTCGCTACTGACACCATGCGTGTTCCCGATGATCCCCATCACGGTGAGTTATTTCACGCGCACCGGTGAAACCACGCGCAGTTCACCAGCACGCAACGCATTGATTTACGCCGGCGGCATCATGGCGACGTTCACCGTGCTCGGCATGGCGATTGCCTTGCTCGTAGGTGCGGGCGGCATCAACAGATTCGCAGCCAATCCGTGGGTGAATCTGCTCGTGACCACGATCTTCATCATGTTCGCGCTCAACTTGTTTGGTGTGTGGCAATTCACCTTGCCAAGTTCGCTGCTGACGCGATTGACGGCCGCATCCAACGGTTCGCGCGGTGGCGAAACGGTTGGCATTCTGGCGATGGGGCTGACGTTCACGCTCACTTCATTCACCTGTACCGCGCCGTTCGTAGGCACGTTGCTGGTGATGGCTGCGGGAGGTGATTGGCAGTGGCCACTGCTGGGCCTTCTCATGTTCTCCGCTGTCTTTGCTTTGCCGTTTTTCCTGCTGGCGATGATGCCAAGCGCGATTGCAAAATTACCGCGCTCGGGTTCGTGGCTGAATTCCGTCAAAGTGGTGATGGGCTTTATTGAAATCGCGACCGCGATGAAATTTCTCGCGAACGCCGATCTCGTGTGGCGATGGGGAATCTTTACCCGCAATGTCGTGCTGATGGTGTGGATCGTAACGGCAGTCCTTGCGGCCGCATACCTGGCCGGATTGTTCACGCGAGAACGTCCGCGACCGCGCACCGGGCCTTTGCAGTACGGCTTTGCAGTCGCGTGTATCGCAATCGCGTTGGTGTTGGGCCGCGGCATTCGCGGTGGACGATTGGGTGAACTGGAGTCATTCCTTCCACCACCGGAAGGCGCCGTGACAGCGGGAACCTCCGCTGTAGACGGCGAGTTGTCGTGGATGGTGAACGACTACGCGGCCGGCCTCGCGCGTGCGAAAGCCGAGAACAAGTGGGTATTGATTGATTTCACGGGGTACACCTGCACGAACTGTCGCTGGATGGAAGCGAACATGTTTCCGCGTGCCGAAATCACGAAGGAGATGGAGCGTTTCGTTCGCGTGCGTTTGTACACGGACGGCCAGGGCGAACTCTATCGAACGCAGCAAAAATTTGAGCTCGACAAGTTCGGAACGGTGGCCCTGCCGTACTACGCCATTGTCGATGCAGAAGGCAATACAAAGTCCCAATTCCTGGGGATGACGCGCAGCAGCGACGAATTCCTCACGTTCCTGCGCGTCGGCCAGTAATCAGTCAGTCCAGCGCCTAGTTCATGACCTTCTCGGCCAAAAGCTGGTCGATGAATTTCGCAAAACGTTCGGTGTTGCCCTGATCCCAACCAGTCACGATCTGACGGATGATACCGTTCTTGTCGATGATCATGATTTGTGGAATACCGCCAACGCGATAATCGGTATCCGGTTTCGGCTGCACGAACGCCGTACCGGTTTGTTTGATCTGCGGATTCACGGCCACGGGAAATGGCACCGCGTGCTCTTTGCCGAAATACGCGCGGTCCGCCTCAATTTCTTGCTCGGGCGTCAGGTTCTTCTGGGTACCGAGGTAACCGTAGAGTTGCGTGACCATCACTCCGGTGAAGTCTTTGCCCTTGAGTCGTTCTGACAGCGACCGCAGCCCGGGATAGCTGTTCTTGCACGGACCACACCAATGCGCGGTGAATTCAATGAGTGTCACCTTGCCAGGAACTGGTGTGACGACCGACGTTGCATCGGTATTGATCCACCATTGCGCGTCAATCTTGCTGGCGCGTTGTCCGATCAACGCATACCGCGTGCGAAAGTCTTCGAACGTTTTGGCGGCGGTTGGGCCAATCACTCGTTCGCCCGCGTCCAGAATTTTGAGTGCGGAGTCTGGATGCAAACGGTCGGCGAATGAGCGCGCCAGCGAGCGGTAGCCCGACACCATCGATTCCGACGTTGGATTGTCGCGTGACAGCGCAATGACCGCCAGCGCGTGTTTCTCCAGACCGTCCGCAACATCGAGGTACTCGTATTGACCGAGGAGGCGCGAATGCGCCTGGATCTTCAGGTCATTGAGCGAATCCGGGAGTGCGTCAATCTGCGCGACGAACTTTTCGGCATCATCCAGAATGCCGAAGTGGCTGCTGTTGGCGGTGATCGCGCGATTCATGCCCAGAATCATGCCCTGAGCGCGAGCACGCTGCGGGAGAGATTTATCGGTCAGCATTCGGTCGGTGGCGAGTCGTACGTTGGTTGTGTCCTGCGCCAACGTGAGGAGCGCCACGAGATCACCGAGTTGCGCCGACGGTGTCGTGGCCACCGAGAATTTCGCGGCGCACTCACCGGCCATTTTCTGCGCGCCTTTCCCTGCGGCGTTGATCGCGTCGATGTATTTCGTCTGCAACTCGGCGCGATTGGCATCGGTTGCTGCGCGATAGGCCGCGAGTGGCGGCGCGACTTGCGCGGTGCGCCATTCATTGGCGGCTTTCGTGCACGCGGCGGGCGAAAGCTGCGACGTCGGCTGCAACGGCTTCAGAAACGCGAGTATCTCCTTTGACGATTTGTATCCATCAACCCGCCGCACCTCTTTCCCGTCTGCGCCCATCACCATCATCGTGGGATACCCAACAATCTTGAGACGCGTCACAAGTGCTTTCTGCAAATCGGCGTCGACTTTAATGGCAACAAAATCTGACGTGATGAGACTCGCGACCGCTACGTCATTCCACACCCATTGATCCATCGTGTGACACGGGCCGCACCATGTGGCTTCGAAATCGATGAGGACCGCTTTGCCACTGCTTTTCGCTTTCGCCAGCGCTGCGTTCAATTCGTTGCCCCACACCACCGGTACTTCAGTGCGCGGTTTTGGACGTTCTTCGCGCACACCGTCGTCCGGCGCGCGATCGGCAACCTTGGTGATGGCGCGCGGTACAACCGTGAATTCAATCGAGCTGCCGTCGGGCGAGAACGAACGGAACTCAAGCGGAATATCCTTGCCGTTCTCGGTGACAAACATCAACCGGTTGGTCGCGCGTGCTTCATCGATGGTCAGCACGGCTTTCGGAGCATCGGCTGCAGAAGTCGACAGCACGCTCCACATGTCATCCTTGTTGAAGACGCCGTTGTTGTCGCCGTCCATGGCGGCAACCAGTGCGCTGACACCATTCACCGTGACGGATCCCGTGCGCCACGAGTTCACCGAATACCGCATGATTTCGGGCGACGTTGCCGAATCTTCACGCACGGACCAGAAGTTCACGAGATACGGCTGCGTCATTTTTCCGTAGGCAACCCTGAGTTCAACTTTGCTGATCGTACTCCACCAGGCTTTCGTTTTCTCGTTTTGTTTGGGGGTCGTCGTCAGCGCTGGCCCGTCGTCGCCAAAGGTGCCGTTGCGATTAAGATCGACAAACAACTGGCACGCATCGTTGGGGTGCTCGGCGCAGGCGGTGGCCAGGATTGGAATCCAGGACGTTTTGTCGGGTCCAACTTTGATCAGGCCTCGTTTCGCTGGACGCAATGCGCCGGCGGGGAGCGGTGCGCTGGCAGCCACCGGTGTGAGCGCGATCTGCGTGCCCTTGGGACTGAAGTTGGGCTTCGGCTGCCCGTCAGCTGGCGAGCCGTAGGACAGCTCGGCGCGAATAACCGCTCGCGCTGGTGCGGTTTGCGCGTGCGCCACGGTTGTAACCAGTGACAGCGCGACGAGCACCAGCGCGACCTGCGCGGGGGCGGCACTCCGAGCGGTGGGGACACAGCGACCAGACATAGGACCAATGTGCGAGGGTGGGCTGGCGGGCTGCACATAAGCTACTGCATCCGGTGGCGGTGCGCGATAACGGTTTCGCGCGGGCCGAATTCGCGAGAAAGGATTCGCGATACGGGATTCGCGATACGGGATTCGCGATACGCTCGCGCCGGGGTATTGCGTCGACTGGCCGCGATGAGTGCGCCCCGTCACGCTGCAGAAAAGGGTCTTGGACGCCTCACGTGTTTTCCACGTAGCAACCCACAACCCCCCTCATGCACACGCCAATCACGCGTTCGAATCTGGGCTCCGGCACATCGTTCGTTGGAGCGTTGGTAATACTGGCAAGCGTACTGAGCGCGTGCGGCGGTGACGCAGTTGCTCCGACGGCGAGCACAACAATCCTTCCGGGATCCGTGACTGCGCTCAGTGGCAACGGTCAATCGGCGATTGCGGGTTCGGCGCTCGCGCAATCACTGGTCGTGCAGGTATCGAGTGCGTCAGGCGCACCAGTATCGCGCGCAACGGTGGCCTTTGCTGTGACGTCGGGTTCGGCAACACTGTCGGCAACTTCAGTCCAAACGGACAACAGCGGAAGCGCGAGCACGCAGGTAACAGTTGGCACAACAGTCGGTGCAGTCGTGATCCAGGCCACAGTGTCCGGCACGACATTGTCGGCGCAATTCAATGTGACGGCCATTGCTTCGACCTCCGACGCCGGTTGCAGCACCCCGCTGGGCATGGCGATTGGTGCGGCGTTGACGGTGAGTGGTTCCTCAACTTGTGTCAGTGGCGGCACGAGCGGCGCGGAGTTTGCCATCATTCCATTCAATTCATCGACGACGGCTTCGGCGCGTTCGACGTTCTCAGTGCAGTCCTCGGGCACCACTACGGCTTCGTCGGCGCTGTCCAGCAGCGAGGCGACGGCGGTGCTTGGTGCCGCAAACACGCAGGTCGCGGCGAACGGACAGCAGTCTTTCGAAGTGGGGTTGCGATCGCGCGAAAGAATTGCGCTCAAGTCTGGTGCGGCGGGTGCGCGCAGTTGGTTTGCGTCGCGCAGCGCAACCGGTGGCGCACGGTTCAACGCCATTCCCAGCACCGCTACGGTGGGTTCGCTGTATTCCCTGAACAGCAATGCCGACGACGCGTGCACGAATGCGAAGCTGCGCGGCGCACGGGTGATGGCGGTCGGACGCAAGGCGATGGTGCTGGCGGACACGCTCAACCCCGCGGGCGGCTTTACGCAGGCCGAGTATGAGGCGATTGCCACAACGTTTGATGATGTCGTGGATGAAATCAACACGAAAGCATTCGGTGATCCGACGGACATTGATGGAAACGGACACGTCGTTCTGTATTTCACCAGTGCTGTAAATTCACTCACACCCAAAAGCGCGGGCTACTACGTCGGTGGTTTCTTCTATGGGCGTGATTTGTTGCCCACCACTTCTTCAGCGATTGGCAGCTGCGCCACCAGCAATGTGGCCGAGATGTTCTATTTGCTGGTGCCCGATCCTGACGGCAGCATTAATGCGAACAAGTTTTCGAAAACGTTCGTTGCCAGCGCAACCATTTCGACGATCGCGCACGAATACGAACATCTCATCAATGCATCGCGTCGGCTATATGTGAACACGGCGGCCACTGATTTCGAAGAGACGTGGCTGGACGAAGGACTCGCGCACATGGCGGAAGAATTGCTGTTCTACAAACGTTCTGGGTTGTCGCCGCTGTCAAACATCAGCGCGACATTGCTGCGCAGCAATAACGCGTATCGTACGGTGTTCAACGACGACGGAATCGCCAACTTCGGGCGGCTACGATCGTTTCTGGAAAGCCCGTCCACCAACTCCCCGTACGCGGGCAACGATTCACTCGCGACGCGGGGCGCGACGTGGTCATTCCTGCAGTACGCGATTGAGCAGCAATCCGCCACGCAGGAAACCGTACTGTTTCGGTTGGTGAATTCCACGTCGACGGGAATGACGAATTTGCGCAACGTGTTTGGCAGCGATCTCACCCCGCTGTTCCGCGATTGGGCCACCGCATTCGCTTTGGATGATGTATCTGGTGCCGCTGGCCCGTATTCATTCCGCAGCTGGAATATCGCCTCGATTTCAAGCGCGTTGACCACGGCGGGCACTTATCCGCTGGCGACGCAGTTGTTGGTAAGCGGCGTTCCGAAATCAGTGGACATCAACGGCGGTGGTGCGGCGTATCTGCGATTCGGTGTAGCGTCGGGCGGAACGGGGTCGCTCAGTTGGACGGCGCCAGCGAACGTGCTCACGACGGTGGTGCGGTTGAGATAGACGTCGCACTCAAATGCAAAACGCGCCTGGGCCAATGATGGCCAGGCGCGTTTTTCTTATTTCTACATCGACTAACGAACACCAACATTATGCCGCGCCCTTGAACAAACTCGGCCCCGGCGCCTCCGTGCGTTTGCCGCCCGCCTTCTTCCACGCGGCGTAGCGCATCCGCAACGTCTTCACCGGATTCGCGCTCTCACCCTTCTTGATGTTGTCGTCGGTTACACTGATGAAAGCGAAGTACTTTCCATCGCTGTGCGTGTTGCCGGTTTGATCTTCTTTGTTGGCGATCGCGATGTACGATACATGCGCAGTCTTGTTGTCGCACGGCACAAACTCCAACGGGTTGTTTCCACAGTTGCATCGCTTGTCGCCACCGTTTTCGTCGGCGGCTTCCATCGCCGACATCACACGATCCGCCATCGTGCCTGATGCGCGCGTGAACGCGAGCGCGGCCTTTTGCACGACGTCGTAGCCGAGGAGGGTGTTGCCCTGCACCTGGTAGTAGACGTCGCCAACCTGGCCGCCGAAAAACAACGACGACTGCGAGTTTCCGGTGCCGTTGAAGCCAACCATGTTGTTCGCGGCCGTGATCGTGTTGCCGTTAGGAATAGCGAGAATGCCGAACTGACGGCGCTCGATACTGGGGTCCTTTTTGAGCAGCTCGAGAATCTGTACCGGAGAAGTGCCCTTTTTCAGCTCGTTGTACACGAGCATCTGATTCTCGCGCGTGTTGTCGGCGCCGGCCTGACAGGCTGCAACGCCGATACCGGGGACGATCACGGCTTGCAGGTCCATCAGGTCTCGCGCGGCGATCGGCGTGCGCAGCGGAAATGCCGATTGGCGCACGCAGGTCGCGGAGGCAATGATCACCTGGCCGGTTTTGGTGTCGATAGCGATGACGGACCAGGTGGCGAAGGCGGAGGCGGGGGAGAGGGCGAACAACAGCAGGGCGGCGGCGAGAGTTCGCATGGGGAGGGCCGATGGGAGAAGTCAGAAACTGAGATAGTGGTGAGGCAACTTCGAGAGAAGAGGAACCAGAGTGGTTGAGAGTTCAGGGTTCAGGATTCAGGATTCAGAGTTCAGACTTGCTATCGAGAAGATAGAATTGAGAAGACGGAGTGCAGAGTTATGGTGGCATCGCGAAACGACGGGACTGCGTCTCGTAGGCATGCGCGTAGGCGAGCACCGTTGCATCGGTGTTGGGGAGGCCCACGAACGAAAGGTTTCCGGCGGGCATACCATCAGCGCCGATTCCCGCGGGGACCGAGACCTCAGGGAGACCCAGCCAGTTGCCGTAGCCAAGTGTTGTGCGAATATCGGGCCATGGGTCACTCGCTTGTGGCGCGTTGAACGGCATCGTGGGATACACCATCACATCGATACGCTGCGCCCTCATCGACTCCGCGAGTTTTGCAACCGCGGTTGCACGCGAACGTGCGAACGACACACCGGCGGGATCACGCTCATACGGTTGATGGATCAACTGCTCCATCAATGCCCAATCTTTCGGCAACACATCATAGTACGATTGATACGCGGCCAACCCGCGTTGGACACTCTGCGCAGCATCCTTTCCATGTCGTTCGAAATAGCGCAACAGCGCATTCGCCGTCGCAGCGGGAGAATTGGCGTTTGGCGCAACATCTCCCCGAGCGCGCGCAGCTGCGGCAAACTCGTCCCGATAGTTGACGCGCGTTACTGCTGGGGTGAATGACTCCACCGTTGCACCCGCAGACTTTACGTCCGCAATCGCGCGATCAAACACCAACAACGCCTCCGCCGTCATTTGCGTGCGCGGCACATGCACATCAACCACACCAACGCGCACACCCTTCAGTGCGTCGTCGCGCAACACCCTCAATGAATTGTTTGGCCATTTCGTCGCCAGTGCCAACGCATCGGCCTTGTCGGGGCCAGCGATGACATCCAACATCAAGGCCGCATCCGCAACACTCCGCGCCAGCGAACCGTGCGTGTCGAGATAGGGCCAGGTTGGAATCACTCCCGTGCGCGGTACCAAACCAAACGTCGGCTTGATTCCCACCACACCCGAGAACTGCGCGGGAATGCGATTCGAACCGCCATCGTCAGTACCGAGCGCGCCAAATGCCATGCCACACAACACACTCACGGCCGATCCTGCGCTCGAGCCACCTGGTGTTTTCAATCCGGCCTGGTCATGCGGGTTGCGCACCTGCCCCGACAACGTACTTGTGCCGTTTCCACGATACGCAAAATCATCGGCGACCGTTTTTCCAAGTATTACGGCGCCAGCGACACGCAACCGCTCCACTTCTGTGGCATCGCGCTGCACCGCATCCGGAAACAATCGCGCCCACTCCGCGCTTGACGCGGTCGTGGGAAGTCCGCGCACATCGTAGATGGATTTCGCAAATACCGGCACGCCATCCAGCGGTCCGCGCAGCGCCTTGCGGCGCGCGCGCGCATCTGACGCCCTGGCATCGTCCAATGCCGTCGCGCTGAATACATCGATGGCGCGCAATGCATCATTCAACGCTCGGCTTCGTTCAATCGCCTTGATCGTGACTTCAACTGCACTCCAATCACCGCGCAAACGGCCGGACTGATATTCGGCGATGGTGCCGAAGAGCGGCTCGGCAAAACGCGCGGACCAATCGGCCCCGGTGAGCCCCGTCGGCGACCGACCTGCCAGGGATCGTATCGGAATCGAGGTCCCGAGCAACACGCTCAGTTGGGCGAGCAGTTCACGTCGAGTCAGGTGCATGTCACGCAACATGCACTCCGCCGCTACGGGAGGCGAGGTGCTCGCGCCTTCGTCCCACAAAGATGGCCCGCGGAACTGGACCGGACACCATCCGGGGCGCACCTTTCTGCGAATGACAGAACGACGATACAACGAGGCCGAAGTCGCAGCAATATTCGAGCGGGCGACGGAAGCGCCGCCCTCTGGCGCGCAGTTGACTTCGGCGACCGACGGAATGACGCTGACGCAACTCCAGGAGATCGGAGCAGAAGTCGGCATTTCTGCAGACTCGATCGCATTGGCTGCAACGACAGTTGATCAGCCATCACCCGCAGCACAACGCACGTTTTTAGGCAGGCCGCTTGGCGCCGCGCGCACCGTACAACTGGATCGGGCACTTACCGATATCGAGTGGGAGCGACTCGTCGCCGAGCTGCGCGAAATATTCAACGCGCCGGGCAAACTGACTTGTTACGGATCACTGCGCCAATGGACTAACGGCAATTTGCAAGTCCTGCTCGAACCAACGGCGACCGGACAGCGCCTTCGAATGCACACAACAAAGGCTGATGCTCCCGCGCTGATGATTAGCGGACTGGGAATGTTTGGCGCGGCATCCGCAATAATGATCGCGGCATCGGTCTTTGGCGCACTGGGCGATAAAGGTATGTTGGTGGCGACGGGATTTCTGGGCGTCGCTGGCATCGCAATGTTTACCACCACCGCAGGGCGACTGGGGCGCTGGGCGCGCACGCGACAACAACAATTCGACGCGTTTGCTGCGCGCGTTGCGCTCACCACCAAAGCGCTGCCACCTGATTCGGAAAAATAGTCATGGCAAAATATCTTCGATTTCCGCGCCTACACAGACTGTGTGCAGCAACCATCAGCTTGAGCCTGTTGAGTTGCGTGCCCAATCGGTCAACGGCATCGCGTGCAGCCACCGACGCGCGCGTACTCGTGTACAACATCCACGCGGGCAAAACGGTGCACGGCGTAGAAAGTATTGCGCAGATCGCGGCGGTGGTGCGATCAAGCAACGCCGACATCGTTATGCTGCAGGAAGTTGACCAAGGCACCAAACGTTCCGGCAACGTCGACCAAACGGCAGAACTCGCGCGCCTCACGGGTTTTCACGGCGCCTTTGGCAGTGCGCTGGATTACGACGGCGGCAAATACGGCGTCGCCATTCTCTCGCGCTGGCCGATACTCAGCGACACACTCTATCACTTGCCGGTTGAGCCGCCACAAATTCGCTCCGGTGGCTCCATGGAACCGCGCGGCGCACTGCGCGTCATGATCAAAAGTCCGCGCGGAACACTCGCCGTCATCAACACACACCTCGACCCGTCTGGTGACGATCGCTGGCGCAAACAGGAAGCCGACTCCATCGTGAGTCTCGTTGCGCAAACACGTCGCCACGTAGGACTCGTGATTGCCGGTGGAGATTTCAACGCGACGCCCGAAAGTTCAGTGCAACTCGGTTTGCGCGCGGCCGGATTGCGCGATAGTTGGATGGAATGTGGCAGCGGTGGAGGACTGTCCTATCCCGACAGCGTTCCAACCAAACGTATCGACTACCTGTTTCTCACCGGCGGCATTCGCTGCACAACAGCGCACGTGGTTGACACGCGCGCATCCGATCATCGGCCAGTGTTTTTCGAAGTCTCGCTCAGGACCGAAACAGTCGGCGGCACGCTTGCCGCGAACAATCTCGACCCGCGCACGCCGCTTACAAGAGCACAGAACGATTGGGTCGAACGTACGCTCGCGTCATTGACACTGCGTGAACGCGCTGGACAGATGGTGAACGTCTGGGCGCTGGGCGACTACTCGAACAACCGCGACCCGGCATTCGCTGAGGTGTTACGCTGGATCAGGAACGATCACATTGGCGGCGTCACGATGTCGCTTGGTTCACCAATTGAGGTGGCCGAGAAGATCAATGCCATGCAGCGAGCGTCGAAGGTGCCGTTGATGTTTGGTTCGGATCTCGAGCCAAATCTTGGACGCCTGGAAGGCGGCGTGTTCACACACTATCTGATGGATGCGGGCGGCGCGACGGTGTTTCCGAACGCGATGGCCATCGCAGCGACAGGCCGAGTGAGCGATGCGTATGACGTTGGCCGCGCGATTGCGGAGGAGGCGAAAGCCGTTGGTATCCTGATGAACTTTGCGCCGGTGGTCGACGTCAACAACAATCCGGCGAATCCCGTCATCAATACGCGTTCGTTTGGCGAAGATCCGAAACGCGTCGCGGAACTGGCGGCCGCGTTTGTAAAGGGCACGCAGTCGGCGGGCGTGATGGCCACCATCAAACATTTTCCGGGCCACGGCGATACCGACGTCGACTCACATGCCAATATGCCGATCGTCAACGCAACGGCAGCGCGT
>Ga0335397_10002384_pt1 | contig 25641 bp, 19 predicted proteins | sample MAT04_FD_205740 | JGI IMG/M metagenome (GOLD analysis project Ga0335397, IMG submission 205740) | Freshwater microbial communities from Lake Fryxell liftoff mats and glacier meltwater in Antarctica - MAT-04 (spades assembly) (version 2) ... | reverse complement strand
GGCATGGTTCAAAAGCGTTTGATGTTGGGTAACAGCCATCCGCTCGGTACGTACCTTCAGCGGGCCTTCTGGCGAAGGCATTGTGCCGATGTCACTTGGCCTCCGGATCAATTTCTTGAGAATCGGGTGAACCCGAGCATCTCCACCCAATGAGGATGCTTCTCACCGGTGAGCAGCTCCGCCGGGCTCTTGTCCACACGATCTCCATGCATGCTGCGGACGAAGCGACGGTGGTTCAGGAAAAACTGGAGTAAACCCAGATACTCGTTGCCAAGCTGACGACGCAGGAAGAAATACCCACGCAGACGGCTGTTCAGGTTCTCGATCAACGAACTGGCCCGAACCGTCCGCTTCCGCAATGCAGCGACCTCCTGGGTCAATGGGAAGTAATCCTCACCCAGGAATCGACGCAACGGAGCATCGCGATACCAGCGTTGAGAACTCTCCAACGGCAGGGCGGTCACCGCGAATAACTCCCGGACCACCTCCGGCGAGATCTCCAACGGTTCAGCCAGGGCAGCGAACTGCGTGTCGAGTTCAGCCGCGAACGCCAGCAGGTCATCGCGTTGATTGCGGAGATAACGAACCAACTTGCCGAGGTGGTGTGGTGCCTGGGACTCGCGGTTGTGGAGTTCGGTCTGGATGAACTCGAATAGGGCCAATCGTTCGGCGTGGGGCGGGCCTGCCACAGCAAGGACATCGTGACGCAGCCAATCGGCCAGCAGTGTCAGGTCGTCGGCCAGCTCGATGGCTCGGATCTGCTTTCGGTTGGCTCGGCAGAGGCGGGTTCTCAATGCTGGGCAGATCGGTTGGCCGCGACGGGCTTGGCGAGCGATTGTTCGACGCACTTTGTCGCACGCCTCCATGGCTCGATAGGCTCGATTTTCCAGGAGTCTGACGACGTCGTGAACTTCCTTCAAGGCGTGGAAGACATCGCTGCGGCATGGGACGTCGGGCAAGGCCGCGTTCAATCCGGCCCGCAAGCCTTTGCCGGCGTCGGCGACAACCGCATCGGGGTTGAAGCCGCGATCCATCAATTCGAGTACGCGAATGCCCCAGGTGTCTGCATCCCGCTGATCCTCCAAACTCATCAAGTAGCAGTAACTGGAGGCAGCGTCGGCTCCGACGAGTACGGGTTGGCCGTTCTGGAAGATCTCGTCATGAATGCCGATGCGGACCGAATCCAGTTTCTTCTGATTGGTGATCGTTTGGGCGATGGGCACGGCTCGCCGGACGATGTTGTGGACGTTGCCAAGTGAGACGCGGGTGTCGAAGAAGTCGCGGAAGAGTTCGACGACGCCTCGAAGTGAGCAGTGTCCGATGAGAATCAATCCGAGTGTGAATTGATGGAGCCAACGCTTGGTGACGGGCAGGTAGAAGAGTACCGCGTCATCGGTTGTGTTTGGGTCGAAGGTGTTGGTGAGTGCTTCTTGTGCGATGGCTTGTTGCCGGTAAACGAACTTGCGACTGACGTCGAGTTGTGCGGCTAATGCGGTGATGGATGCGGTGGCGGCAAGTGCCTGTATGGCGAGCGTCTGGCGTTGGTTCGGGTTAAGAGTTTTGGCGGGGCAAGTGTTGTTGGGGCGGGAGCGGACAGCAGCGGACGGATTCGTAAGAATGCACATGCCTGTTTCCTCCATGCACTGGGTGTGTTGCAACCCTCAGTCTGGGGGAAACAGGCATTTCTGGGCAGGGTCACCAAGCCTCCATCTGTTACCCGGCTTTGAACCCTGTCAAAACAACTAACCACAGAGACACAGAGACACAGAGAAAACCAAAGCCAAGCGGTTCTTTGAAGCAGTCTTCCCTCTTGTTTTCTCTGTGTCTCTGTGCCTCTGTGGTTCAATCGTGGTTTCTGTCTTTGAGTCTACCTTTTGCGTTCTGGGTTCCCGCGCCTATCGTGGTAGTAACCCAGGGACGCAAACATGCCAAACAACTACGACGCCATCATCATTGGGGCCGGGCACAATGGTCTCGTAACGGCCGCGTATCTCGCCAAGGCAGGGTATCGTGTGCTCGTCCTCGAACGCCGCGAACTCGTCGGCGGGTGCTGCATCACCGAGGAACTCTGGCCCGGCTTCAAGGTCTCCACTGCGGCCTACGTCAACAGCCTACTCCGCCCCGAAATCATTCGCGATCTCGAACTGAAGAAGTATGGCTTTGAGATGTTGCCGCGAAGCCCGTCGTCGTTCACGCCGTTCCCCGACGGCCGCTACCTGATGATGGGGCCGGACAAGGCGATGACGCACGCTGAGATCGCCAAGTTCTCGACGAAGGACGCGGAGGCGTATCCCAAGTACGAGGACATGCTCACGCGAGTGGCCGACTTCCTTGAACCGATGCTGGTAGAAACGCCGCCCAACCCATTCTCGACAAGTCTTGGCAACCTGTGGCAACTCGCCAAGACCGGCTGGAAGTTCAAGGGGATGGGACAGGATGTCGCTGGCGAAGCGGTCGAGATTCTCACGGGTGCCGCACGGCCGATTCTCGATCGCTGGTTCGAGTCGGATGAACTGAAGGCGACCATCGCCACGGACGCGGTGATCGGTGCGTTCGCACCGCCGTCGCACCCCGGCACGGCGTATGTGCTGTTCCACCATGTGATGGGTGAGTGCAACGGTGTTCGCGGCGTGTGGGGTTACGTTCGCGGCGGCATGGGCACCGTCTCGAACAGCATCGCCAGCGCGGCGAAGAGTTATGGAGCCGAGATTCGCACGAACGCGGACGTCGGCAAGATTCTCGTGAAGGATGGCTACGCTTACGGCGTCGCGCTGAAAGACGGCACCGAGTTCTCGGCACCGCGTGTCATCTCCGGGGCTGATGCAAACGTCACGTTCGTGAAGCTCATGGATGCGAAGGATCTGCCCACCGAGTTCCTCGCGGCAATCAACCGCATCGACTACAGTTCTGCGACGGTGAAGATCAACGTGGCCGTGGACCGCCCGCCGAACTGGAAGGCGTTGCCTTCGGACGGCAAGATCGGTCCGCAGCACCACGGCACCATGCACATCTGCCCGAGCCAGGACTACATCGAGCGGGCTTACGACGACGCGAAGTATGGCCGCTGGTCGCAGAACCCGATGATCGAATGCACAATGGCGACCGCTCTCGACAACACGCTCGCCCCCGAGGGGAAGCACATCGTGAGTATGTTCGTGCAGTACGCGCCGTATCACCTGAAAGACACGACGTGGGACGTGGAGAAGGACAAGTTCGCGGATCGCTGCTTCGACATCATTGAGGAGTACGCACCGGGGTTCAAGTCGAGCGTGCTGCACAGACTCGTGATCCCGCCACCAGACATGGAACGCCTTTGGGGCATCACGGGCGGTAACATCATGCAAGGCACGATGTCGCTCTCAAACATGGCGAGCTTCCGCCCGGCCGCGGGTTACGCGAACTACCGCACCCCGGTGAAGGGCTTGTACATGTGCGGCGCGGCAACTCACCCCGGCGGCGGCGTCATGGGTGCGTGCGGTCTGAACGCCGCCCGTGAGATTCTGCGCGACGGGTGATCCCTGACACGAGAACGGTGCTACGATTGAGCGGGATGCAAGTCATCCCGCTCAGCGAATTGATTCCAGGTGATATGCACACCCCACGTCTGGAACCAGGGCAAACACGTCTGGAACAATGATTTCAGCCCTGGAACCATCCACTCTCGGCTGGAAGAATCGATATCAGATCGTCGTCAACCTCTTTGAAAATAGCGAGTTGAAGCGATTTATCGTGTGGCAATAACTCGAATTGAGGCCAGACAAATACCGCGATAATGAGCCTCCCATGACCAGATCGCGAACAGCCAAGAACATCCTGTTGGGCTGCGTTTATCTCACGTTGTTCGTGGGGTTGCTGTACTTCGTGTTACCCCCGCGATTGTTCCTCAACCACGACGGCTTCCGGAAGATCGGACCGGGAATGCGACTTTGGGAGGTCGAATGGTTACTCGGTGGCCCTCCAGGTGCTTACTACCCCACCTATGAGGGAAGCCATCGGACTCGAATTGGGATGCTCGGCCCGGCCCATGAGGACGCCGAGCCAACAAAAATCACGAGGGTATGGTATGACGACGAGTCCGACATCCGGGTCGGGTTCAGTGAGGATGGGAGAGTTACCTACAAGTTCCGGAGCAGATGGCATTCTGAGCCGTACCGCCTTCTGGGATTGATTCACGCCTTTCGGAACTGGATTTTCGTGGGTGTGGTTCTCTTGCTCATCTCGCGAGTGGTCTGGAATCCGCGACGGCTCGATCACGAGGGGTTCGATCGCATTCAACCCGGGATGACGCATAAGCAAGTCAGGCATCTCTTCGGTGGGCCGCCGGGCGTCTACTACCCCACCTACGAAGGAGCGAGAACACGCTGCTCGGGACCGGCCTACGACGGACCAGTTGGCACGCTCGCACTCGACTGGTGGGACAACAAGGAGCGATACACCGTCTACTTCGACGACAAAGGCCGCGTTGTCGGGAAGCACTCGCCCGACGAATGGTATTCGACCGCGTACACGTGCCGATTCGCCGCGATGCTCTTCGGAACAAGGGAACCGTCTCCGCTTCCGACGAGGATGGAACGCTTTCGCGCTGATGCCTAAATCCAAGAAAATCCCGCTTGTGATGCGGCCGGTGGCAAAAAATCGGCCAGAATACAACCATCCGCTGACCTGTCCCACCGCAGGAAACCATTCGATGAGCAATATCCTGGGCCAGAAGTGGCTGCTGAACCGCCGTCACTTCCTTCGTGGAGCCGGGGCTGCGGTCGCACTTCCGCTGCTCAACTGCATGACGCCGTTGCGAGGCGCCGAGACGGTGGTCAAACCGCGCCGCAGCGTGTTCGTGTATATACCCAACGGCGTGAACGTGCTGACCTGGCAGATCACCAAGCCCGGGGCCGACTACGAGTTCAGCGAGCCACTCAAGGCGCTCGAAAAGCACCGTGCGGTCGTCACGCCGATCAGCGGATTGCACCACCCACACGGCATCGGCCAGGCTCACGAGTGCTCCAAGATCTGGCTCACCGGCGCGAAGATCAGTCAGGAAGGCGGCGCGTTCCGCAACACGGTTTCGTGCGATCAACTCATGGCCGACGTGACCGCGCCGCACACGCGGTTCAGTTCGCTGGAACTCAGCATCTCACGCGGCGACACCACGCTGGGCTGGTCCCGTGATGGCGTTCCGCTGCCGGCCGAGGATAACCCGCGAACGGTGTTCAATCGCCTGTTCGGAGCGGAGCCGGGCGGCATCGACGTGCAACGTCGCCGCCTCAACCGTCGCCACAGCGTTCTGGATGCGGTGCTGTCGGACGCCAAGACGTTCCGCACTGGTCTCGGCGGCGACGACCGCATGAAGCTGGACGAATACCTGCACGCGGTTCGCGACGTGGAAGTCCGCACGGAACGGCTCGATGCCTGGCTGAACGTGCCCAAACCCACCGTGGACAAGGCGACCGGCGAGAAGCTCACACGGAACGTGTCGAAGGCCGAGGCAGGCGAATACTACCGCACGATGTACGACCTGATCGTGCTGACGCTTCGCACCGACATGACGCGAGTCGTCACATACATGAGCGGCAGCGAGAGCAACGGGCTGGCGATCCCCGAGATCGGCATTCCGCAGACGCGGCACGAACTGTCGCACCACAACGGCGACCCCGAGCAGATGGCCCGCCTGTCGCGAAGCGATGCGTTCATCAGCGAGCAGTTCGCGTACTTCCTCGATCAACTCCAGACCGTGAAGGAAGGCGATGCCGCGCTGCTCGATCAGACGATGGTGCTATTCGGTAGCGGCATGAGCTACGGTCACAGTCACGGCAACGCGAACCTCCCGCTCGTCCTCGCGGGTGGCAAGGCGCTTGGTCTGAAGCACGGCAAGCACCTCGACTTCAACCTGCCGAAGCTCAAGAAGTACGACCTCGCCACGCCGGGGGCACACTACGGCGTCTGCTCGCGCCCGATCGACGAGAAGGCTCGCCTCGCGAACCTCCTCCTGACGATGGCGAACAAGATGGGCGTCGAAACCGAGAAGTTCGCCGACAGCACTGCCCCGCTGACAGAAGTGCTGGCGTGATTGATGAGAAGAAAAGACAGGATGGCCACAAAAAGGCACAAAGAGACACAAAAATAGAAGCGGAGATCACAAAGACTTCGGTCTTCCCTTTTTGTGTCTCTTTGTGCCTTTTTGTGGCCATCCTGCCTTTGGATTTGAACCTCCCGGAACTGTGTCATGCTTCGGCTTGTTGCTTTCATCTGTCTGTTCGCTGTTGCTGAGTCCACAGGAGCGGCTGAGCCGCCGTTCCGCACCGACGGCGGCGACGAGAAGTTGCCGTGGTTTCAGTTGAAGGCCGGCGAGTTCCCGCCCGAAGGCTCGGCACACGCGGTGTCTGGGGAACTCATCGCCATCGACCACGTGAACCGTACCGGGATGCTACGCCCCGATCGCGACGACACGCAGCGCCGTGGCGAGTGGGACATCGCACGGCCGTTCGTCATGCTGCCGTACGGCTCGCTGAGCTACCACGGCGCACCGGCCGAACTGCGGGATATCCCCATCGGCACGCACCTTCACGGCCAGTTCTACGCCGACCCCCAGTTGGCTCCCATGAAGAAGGGCCAACCGCCACCGCCAGCCACGTTCACCCGTGCGATCAAGCTCGAAGACGACTTCAGTTTCCACGCCCGGCAAGGGCGCATGTGGCGAGTGGACGCGGTTCAGACCGACATGGGAACGCTCACCGTCACGGGGATCGACAAAGCCGGCAAAGCCGACGCCAAGCCAATCACGTTCCGCATTGGCACGACGACACGCGTCTGGAAAGGGAAGGGGTTTGGCACGCTCGCAGACATCGCTGCCGGGCAGAACGTGCAGATGAACCTGACCGTCTGCACGCTCAAGGGGCCAGGCCGCGTCACCGATATCTGGCTCGATGCCGACAGCCGCTCGGCCGCGACTGCTCACCAGTTGGAGGTTCACCGCCTGTTCCAGCGCGAGCACGGTCTCGCCGGTTGGGTGGTCGCGGTGGACAACAAGAAGGGGACCGTTGATGTGCTGCTGTTCGGCGGGTTCGACCCGAAGTTGGTCGATGCGTTCGTTGTGGGCGTTCCGTGCGCCGCAGCTGTGGCGGAAGACTCACTGCGTACCTGGGACCAGATCAACGACGTGAAACGCGGCCCGGTGTTGGCCGTTGATCGCGGCACCCCCGCATTGGGCAGCAGCGGCGTTCGCGTGCAGTTCAAGCCGTCCAACTTGCTGGAAGGTTACCGCCCTGGCCGCGTTGTTCGACTGTTCTCGGGCGAATGGAAGGTCGATGATCTCCCGCGCGAAGAACGTCTCTACCCGTGACGAGAGAATAGCCCGCCCAGACTTCCAGCAGGGCTACGTGGTCATCGGATCGTACCCCAGAATCGAGCAGAAGTCGCCGATTCGGAGGAAGCGGGCCATTTTGGAGTAGTTGGTATCGGAATCGTGGAAGCAGAGCGGAGCATACGTCAGCAAGAAGAAATCGATCAGCAATTCGACATTGCTCGCGTGTTTATCCCCATCTTTGCGAAAGTGCATCCCCACACTCGGGTCGAGCCCTTCCAAATGCGGCGTTCTGAGCACTGCCGCTTCAAATACTCTCTGGAACAACGTGAATAGCGGTAAACAATCCGTGACAACGAGTACCGGTTCCAGGCGATTGACTTCGGCCATCTGCTTACAGATCGCGGATACATACTCGGCGTGTTTTGCAGGCGAGACCCGATCCGTCCCGCGAAGATGCACAACCGTGCGGAACGCGGCGTAGCGCTGGAGTTGCTTCACAATCAGATCACGAATCTCCGACTTGACGCGGAGCAGACTCAAGTTGCTCACGTGGAACGTGCGGTGACCGACACTGGAATAGACGAGGAGTTCAGCCGGTCGGTCTTCGTCATTGAGCGGGCAGGCGTACTCATCCTTGTAGATGAACTTGGAATCTGCCGGTCGGTCGAGTTGGTTCGCCCAGGCAAGCGGGTGGACGCTGCGGCGTGGCCGTTCCAGGAGTTCACTCAGCGAAATCGTGGGGATGCCGCAGATGTCGAAATAGGTGTGAAAATCGACGGCTGTGTCTGCTGACCAGATGCTGTCACGCCAGTCCACGCATAGAGTCCGTCCGTACTTGATCGCATATCGCATCGCGTAGCTCAAGCACTGCAACCGGTCCCCGAACCCGACATGGGCTTTCACGAGTAGGTAGCGAGGATTGGACGGCGTCGGTCGTTCACCCGCATCATTCGGGAGTGGAAGCGGGCTCGTGCTGATTCGATCGCGAATGGGTTCGCGTGATTGATTGGTCGTGTGCGATCCGATGTGAAGAGTGAAGTCGGCGTATCGTTCGCGTTCTCCACCTGCGTCTTCCCAACTGTATCGAACAGGCCCCACTCGCCACAGTCGGATGGACGTGTCGGCTGTAATCTCGAAGCCGCACTGTCGTGCCCGCGTACAGAGTGCGACATCCTCGGTGGCCCGGGTGGCCGTGATGTCGGACGTACCGAAGTAACTCACCGGCGAACCAGCCGGGGTCGCCTTCGAGATGGCCGCGAAGACTTCACTGCGGATGAGTGCGAAAGCCAGCCCGCACGACAACACGGACAGTGGCACACCACCTTGACCGAGCCGGACCGCACCGGTTTCGGGAAGAAACTCGCACGCCAAACCCTGCCGGCCCGGCCCCGGGTAGATGCCACACACGAATGGCGATTCCAGCTTCCGCAGACGCTCAACATCACCCGGATCGAAGATCACGGCCGGATCGAGCCACAGAAGTTCCGTGAACCCCGCAGCGAGTGCATCCGTCGCCATCTTGTCGCGGAACCCGGGAGGAGGCTCAGCCTGACGAACCCGGCGAACGGAGTAACCGCGACGGTTCAGTTCGTCGAGCGCATCCTCGAAGCCGCGATCGACCACCGCTCCCGATGGAACCAAGACAACGCAGGGATGTGAAGGCGCCGCCACGGTGTCTCCTCACGAAATTCGCAACGCTTGCTCAAGGATCTTGTCCAGAACCTGGTTTGACCCCCAGGAGAACAGACCGTGGCAGTGAAGGTATTCCAACGTACCGAACTCCTTATCCACACCGAGGATGCTGGTAACACAAGAACGAGGGAACAGACTGCAACGCTAGCAATCTGGTGCTACCAAATTGCTATGAAATCTCGAATTGCTGTAAATGCTGACAAGATTTGAGTGCGAGAGGGGGGACTTGAACCCCCACGAGATTACTCCCACTGGAACCTAAATCCAGCGCGTCTGCCAATTCCGCCACTCTCGCCTGTGACCCAGAATTACTGTATCCCGTCGGCAGTGGTTTCGCTACCCGCTCGTTTCCAACGGGGCTGATATGCTCGCAGATAGCCGGCGATGAACTCCTGCATGTCGAGCGGATCGAACCCGCAATGTCGCATCTCTTGAACCGCGCGTTCGTTCGGCCAGCGATTGTACTCCATGCGAAATATCGCACACATCGTGCCCGTTCGGTGAATCCCGGCGAAGCAATGCACGAGGACGGGGTGGTTCCGCTTGTCATCCATGACGGCCAAGAACTCGCGCACGGCTTCCTCGGCGGGTACTTCACCGGCTTCGTTCGGACTCCAGACTCGCGGAACAATTCGAACGTGCTTGATCCCGTGTGTCTCGCAAAGTGCCTCCTCCCAGCTATCAGGGGGTTCCCTCCAGGCGATGCGGGTTGTTCGCAGTGTGACGACCGTTTTGATCCCTTTCTCCCGGATCACCCGTTCCAGCCCATCCGGTGTCAGTTGGCCACTTCGATACAGCACACCCTCTTCGACGAGCCGTAGGTTTCGGAACTGGAGGCCGTGCTGGGAGGTGTAAACAATGGGAGGAGCCGCTACCACACCAACAACGGTAAGCCCAAGCAAGACCTGCCACCGAGTTGCCATCGCCGCGTCCTCCACAGATCCACGAAAATCGGCCGGCAAGGTAGCATGATGGCGAACGGATGAAAAGGCAGATCAAGAGAGGGTGTGCTGCTGGTTTCCGGAATCCGCGAAGCTCCAAGCGGCTTCAGGAAGGACTTGCGATAGCCGCTTGGGGCTTCGCGAGTGGTTGCAGACTTTAAAATTCTGTAGTGAACCCTGCTTCTGAGTTTTTGGCGATCGCTGGGATGTCACCCCCCTCGTTGCCAGATCGCCGCGTCGGGTTGTGATTCGTGCGAGGATTGCTTGGGGTGCAGTTCCACCATGAACTTGTGGTACCACCCCTAAGCCCGGCACAGCCGCACCCAACTACCCATCCCGATTCTGTTTCCGGACTTGTGTCTGGACACACAGGGTTTACAATAAATTAGTAGCTCCGCGAGAGTATCTCTCGCACCCATCAACCTCCTCAACACGCGGGGTTGCCGACACATGGCCGCCACACACTTGACTCTCGACGAAGCCGCAGCGGTGCTCGGCATTTCCCCGGAAGACTTTAAAAAGCGCCTCAAAACCGATCCGTCATTCAAGACGCTCGATCGCGGCAAGATTCGCGATGGATCGTCGTTTCGGTTCAAGAGTCCAGCAGTCGAGGAGCTTGCTCGCGAACTTGGTGCGGGCAGCGATCCGGGCAAGAACCTCCCCACCCTCCCCTCGCCTTCGACTCCGACACGAGGTTCGGGGAAATTGAAGATCGAGGAGCCGCTGAAGTTGTCGAACGACGACGACGATGACGATGTGTTCTCGCTATCGAATGACGACTCCAAATCGTCCGGCCCCAAGACGAGCAAGTTCCGCCGCTCCGAGGCGATCCCAACGGAAGAAATTGCCATCGACTTCAGTGGCCCTGCCAGCGGGGTTCACAAGGAGAGCAGCTCGACCAAACTGTCGGCGCCGCGTTCCTCGACCAAGCTGACCTCCGAGGTCACAGGGAAGAATCTCGGCAAGGCGAAACCGCCCAAGCCCCCGGCAGACGACAGCGAATTCGAACTCAGCCTCGATGGAGGAGACGAGTTCGAGCTGAAGCTAAACACCGACATCACTGACGACGAAGACGATGCACTCGACCTTGGCGAGATGCCGAAGGACGTGCCAGGCGGCAGCCGCGTCGGGCGTGGTGGCGAAAGCGGAATTCTCTCTCGCAAGCCGAACGATACGGGCCGTTCCCTGGAGCGGGCCAAGGGTCCAAAGAGCGGCAAGAACCCAAAGAGCGGTTCGCTCCCTCCACTGCCCAACCAGGCAGGTGCAAGCGACGCAAGCGACCACGATGTGGACTTCGAATTGACGCTCGACGCCGGTGTTGGTGTTTCCTCAACGCGATTGGGCGGTTCGTCCAAGAGCAAGAAGAAACTCGTCACCGATTCCGATAGCGAATTCGAGTTGACCCTCGACGACCCCGCGTCGGGAAGCCTCGAGACCTCGGCACTCGATGACAGCTCGGCCGACGCCGGCAAGGGCGACATCTTCGAGACGGACTTCGAGATTCCGCCGATGGATCCCTCTGGATCCGAGGCCGTTCAGGTCGAAACCGACATCGAAGAAGTCATTGATGAAACCGACGCCGAGTCGGATTCAAGCGCAAGCGAAGTCGTCCTGCTTGAAGATGACGAGGATGCTCCCCGGGCGAAGGGCCGGTCGTCGCGCAAACTCGGTGATACCGAGGATGACGACATGGGCGATGTCGATCTCGCTGATGTCGAACTTGAGGATGAGGACTCAGTCGCTGGTGCCCTCCGCGGTGTGAAGGGAACTGAGCCTGACGAGGACGAAGAAGAGGAACTCGCAGTCGCTGGCGCAGCCGCAGGCACCTACCGCCCAGTTCCCTGGGGGATCGTACCCACGCTCTTCTTGCTGCCGGCATTCGCCCTGACGCTCATTGGCGGGTTGATGGGCTTCGAGTTGTTACAAACCATGTGGGGCTACCAGCAGCCACGCAAACCGGCCGCACCGCTGGTCCGATCGCTCGCAAGCCAGTTCGACATGGAACTGCGAGATCAGTAATGTTGGGTCTTGGACGAACAAGGAGCTAGAAGACCGATGGGTTTTCTGGCTCCTTCCATTTGGTACATTCGGTTCTCCGCCATTCATGGGGGAAAATTGGGTTTGGGAGGGCGAGGCGGGCGAGGCTCCTGCCGAGCCACAGGCCAACGGCTCGGCAGGAGCCTCGCCCGCCCTCCTAAAACTTCGAACATCCCCAAGAATGGCGGAGAGCCATACTTTCCTTCCATTTAGTAATTGCCCGACGAAGCCACAAGCGGCTTGGATCAGTTGAAGCTGCTTGCGGCTTTGCACGCCATCATCATCAACCCTTCACACCGGTCGGGGTGGACTGTTTGTTCCTCACCGATACGATATAGTATTGGTCCGTCTGCCGCTGAACCCATTCGTCGGCTGGCGCGTCAAACTTATACCGCCGCCCCGCAGTGGGAGCGGCGGTGTAGTTCGTGTCACCCCCCTGGAAGGAGCCGGTGCTACCCCCGGTCCGAAGACGATGACGCTCGACAAAGTACGCAACATCGGGATCATGGCGCACGTTGATGCTGGTAAAACCACCACGACGGAGCGGATTCTGTACTACAGCGGAACCAAGCACAAAGTCGGCGACGTCGACGACGGGGACACCACGACTGACTTCGACCCACTCGAACGTCAGAAGGGTATCACGATCAACTCCGCGGCCGTGTCCATCGACTGGGCCGACCGAGCAGGCGACCCCATCGCGATCAACATCATCGACACCCCCGGGCACGTGGACTTCACGGCCGAGGTGGAACGATCCCTGCGCGTCCTCGATGGCGCGGTGGGCGTGTTCTGCGCGAAGGGTGGCGTCGAAGTGCAGTCCGGCACTGTGTGGCGGCAGGCGACCAAGTACAAGGTGCCTCGCATCGCCTACGTGAACAAACTCGACCGCATGGGCGCGGACTTCTGGGCGTGCGTCGAACAGATGAAGACCAAACTGGGGGCCACCCCGGTCGTGGTCACACTTCCTGCTGGTCAGGACTCGGCGCTGGAAGGCATCATCGATCTCATCACGATGAAGCTGATCACCCGCGACATGACCGACAAGACGAACCGGAAGTTCTTCACGACCGATGTACCCGAGAAGTATCTCGAAGAAGCGAAGAAGCGTCGCGAGCAAATGCTCGACGGCGTCTCAGCTGCGTCTGACGAGATAACGGAACTCATCCTCGACGGGAAGGATGTGCCAGAAGAATTGATTCGCAAGGCGCTCCGCAAGGGGACGCTCGAGAACATCTTCACCCCGGTCCACTGTGGCAGCAGCAAGCATTTCCACGGTGTCCAGCAACTGCTCGACCTCGTGGTGGATTGCATGCCCAGTCCGCTGGACCGGCCACCAGTCGACGGGTTGCACCCGAAGACGAAGGAGGCACTCCTCCGGAAGCCAGACGTCACCGAGCCGATGAGCGCACTGGCGTTCAAGACGGTCGCTGAGGTGAACGGCGACCTCGTGTACATCCGCGTCTACTCCGGCGAAATGAAGCCAGGCGAGACGTACACGAACACGACCAACGGCAAGAAGGAACGCATCGCGCGGTTCTACCGCATGATGGGCGACAAGCGAATCTCGCTGGAGAAGGCCGGCCCCGGCGACATCGTCGCGGCAATGGGCCTTTCCGAGACGTACACGGGTAACACCCTGTCCGACCCGGACCAGCCGGTCGCGCTTGAGGCGATCCAGTTCCCGAAGCCGGTCGTGGCCCAGGCGTTGTCGTTCAGCAAGCTGCTCGACAGCGGCAAGGTCGGCGAGGCACTCAACCGCCTCGTGCGAGACGACCCCACGCTGAAGACGCACACGGACGATGAGACGAAGGACACCATCCTCTCGGGGATGGGCGAGTTGCACCTGGAAATCAGCGTCGAAAAGCTGAAACGCGCCGTCGGCGTGTCACAGGACGACACGAAGTCGATCGTGTTGGGCAAGCCGCGGGTCGCGTACCGCCAGTGCCTTGCTCGGGAGGTCGATTTCGAGTACAAGTTCTCGAAGCAGACCGGTGGCCGTGGTAAGTTCGCTGTGATCTCGGTGAAGTACAAGCCGCTGACTCCTGAGGAAATTCAGGAGAAGGTGAAAGAGATCGAGGAGCTGGGCGACCCGAAGGTGAAGCCGGACCCAAACAACGTTTACTTCGTGAACGCCATCACCCAGGGGTCGATCTCCAAGGAGTATATCCCGAGCGTTGAGGAAGGCCTTCGGGAAGAAGCGAAGAAGGGGTACAAGTACCCATTCCCGTTCGTGGACCTGGAGTTCATGTTGCACTTCGGGAAGATGCACGACGTTGACTCGTCGCAGGATGCGTTCTTCTTGTGTGCTCGTGAAGCGTTCCGTGAAGCACAGGAACGTGGCGGGATCGAACTGCGTGAGCCGGTCATGAAGATCGTGGTGATCTCGCCGAAGGAGTACCAGGGCCAGATCTCCGGGAACATCAGTTCCAAGCGAGGCGTGATCGAGGAAACGAGCGAGGAGAAGGGCGTGGCCCAGGTGGTAGCGAAGGTGCCGTTGGCGAACCTGTTCGGGTACACCAACGACCTTCGCAGCGCGACAAAGGGCCAGGCGAGCTTCAGCATGGACTTCAGCCACTACGAACGAGTCCCTGTGGAACTCGCCGACCTGCCCAAGCCTGACGCCAAGAAGTGACATTAGCCCCGGGTTCACCCGTGGTCGCGATAACCAACGAACCGGGAGCTTTCGAGCTTCCGGTTTTTTCGTGTGGCCTGACAAGGTTGCGACGCGAACCTCTGACGGGTACAGTTCAAGTGGTGGTCGCTCGACGGAGGAACTTGCCATGACGCCAGCCGAACCCACAACGCCCGTTCTTGCCGCACCAACTGAGGGGCAACCGCTGACACCGATCGTCGATCTCCTCGCGGAGCCGACATTCGAGGAATGCATCGCCCATCACTCTCGGTATTCAGACGATCAGAAGTCGGGCCGCATTTCTTTGCAAGGTATCCCGGAGGGGCACTACGTTGCTTACTATGATGGCCAAATCCGCGATCATGACTTCGACCCAACAGCCCTTCTCAAGCGAGTTGCAACAGGCTTGAACGTTCACAGCGCGAGAGTGTTTGTGCATTACCCGTGGATGTGGTGACGACGGAGTCCTCCCTTGCCCACGCTCAACCTGCTCACTGACCATCTTGATTTGATCGGGCTCCCTGCCGACGGCAATTTGACTCTCGATCCGCCGTTGCCGGGTCTCGACCGAGTACTGCTACGTCGTCTGTATTGCTGGTTGCGTGTTCCACCGATTTCTGGCGCCAGCGTCGCTTACCTTGACACCGGCGCACCACTCACGATTTTCCCCCATCGATTGTGGCACGATCAATTCCGCTGGCAAGCGGGTCGGGATTACGACGAACTCAGGGTCGCGGGTGCCCCACCAATCACGGGCCAAGTTCTCGGGCATCGCTTTTCGTTCCGGTTGGCGCGGCTGCGTGTTTGGGTCGAACTTGCCGGACGCGATCCCAAGGGTGACCGCGTGCGGCTCGATTCGATGGTGTGCCAACTCGCGGACGTGGGCGGTCCGCCGTATATCATCCTCGGGTTGTGGGGCGGCGTGTTCACGGGGCGACAACTCGCCGTCGAGCCGCAACCGGGCGGTGATGATCTGATCGCACGGCTGGTGTTCTGAGAGTGAGTACGCAACCGGAGTTGCTTGCATGACGTTTTCCGATCGCCTTGCTGATGCTGTTCGCCGCAAGGGGCCGCTGTGTGTGGGGATTGATCCACGCTGGGAATCGTTGCCCAAGGCGATCCGCGAGAATCACGCTCATCTCGAACTCGCTCCCGAATCGCGGGTGATGGTCGCCTTCGAGGAGTTCGGCAAGCGAGTTCTGGAACTCGTCGCGCCGTTCGCGGGGGTGGTGAAGCCGCAGTCCGCGTTCTTCGAATTGTTCGGGCCGGCCGGGATGAACGCACAACACTCACTCCTTCGCCGTGCGAAGGAGATGGGGTTCGTCACCATTCTCGATGCCAAGCGCGGCGACATCGCCAGCACGGCGACGGCTTACGCCGATGCCGCGTTCGGTGGCTGCAAGATCGACGGCAAGACCATCCCCGTGTGGGATGCCGACTCGCTCACGATCAACCCGTACCTCGGGCGTGATGCCGTGGAGCCGTTCCTGGCAGCCGCGAAAGCTGCCGAGCGAGGCGTGTTCGTTCTCGTGCGCACAAGCAACGCAGGCTCGGGGCTGTTTCAGGATTTGAAGTGCGACGGCAAGCCGCTCTATCGGCACGTCGCGGCGGCGGTCGCAGAGTGGAACGGATCGACAATCGGCGAGTGTGGGCTGGGCGATGTCGGTGCGGTGGTCGGGGCGACGCACCCGCGTGAATTGGTGGAACTGCGGGCCGAGTTGCCGAACGTGTGGTTCCTCGTGCCGGGCTACGGGGCACAGGGCGGAACCGCAGCAGATGTGCGTGCCGCGTATCGGGCCGATGGGCTGGGGGCCGTGGTCAACAGTTCGCGGGGGATCACGTTCCCGTTTCACCCCGACGACCCTGACTGGGAGGCGAAGGTCATTGCCGCCGCCCAGAAAGCCCAGGCCGAACTTCGTGGATGAGAGACGGCGTTATCCCTTGATAACGCCGATCGGTCGCATGCGGGCGACCTTGCGGGACAGGTCGGCGTCGTGGACGGTATCGACGACGTCGTCCACGTTCTTGTAAGCCTTCGGCTGCTCCTCCGCGAGTCCACTTCGGCTTGTCGCCATCGCGATGACGCCGCGGGCTTCCAGTTCCTTGTCGATCTTGCGACCTGCGCCGTCGAGCTTCGCGGCCGTGCGGCTCATCGCACGCCCGGCCCCGTGGCATGTCGAGCCGAACGTCTTCTCCATGCTGCCGGCGCTGCCGACCAGCACCCACGACGCACGCCCCATGTCGCCAGGGATGATGACTGGCTGCCCCACGGAACGGAACTGCTCCGGCACGTCGGGGTGCCCGGCGGGGAATGCTCGTGTCGCCCCCTTGCGGTGAACCCAGACCTTCTTCTTGATGCCGTCCACGTCGTGTTCTTCAAGCTTCGCGATGTTGTGGGCGACATCGTAGAGCAGCTCCATGCCGAGGTCTTGCCACGAGCGGCCGAACACCTGGGCGAACACTTCGCGGGCCTGATGCATGAGCAACTGCCGGTTGCAGAAGCCGTAGTTCGCGGCGGCACGCATCGCGGCGATGTACTTCCGCCCTTCCGGGCTGCCGACCGGCGCACACGCGAGTTGGCGATCAGGCAACTCGAACTTGTACTTCTCGGGGCAGTTGCGGAACACGCTCAGGGCGTCGTCGCAAACCTGATACCCGAGGCCACGTGACCCCGAGTGAATCATCACGCAGACCTGATTCAGTTCGAGACCGAACGCCTTCGCGACGTCCGCGTCGAGAACCGCATCGACGACCTGCACTTCGAGGAAGTGGTTGCCGCTGCCGAGGGTGCCGCACTGCTCGGTGCCGCGCTTCACGGCGTGGTCCGAAACCTCGTGCGGGTCGCCATCGGGAATGCGGCCGCCCGACTCGGTGTGTTCGAGATCCTTTGCAACGCCAAGGCCGCGGTCGATGACGAACTTCGGGCCTTCGCCCATGAGTCGCCGCGTATCGGTGGTGTCGAACTTGTACCGCCCCGTACGCCCCGCACCCGACGGAATGGTGTAGAACAGCGCCTTCACCAACTCACGAATGTGCTTCTTCACGTCATCCAAAAACAGATTCGTCTTCAATAGTCTGACGCCGCAATTAATGTCATAACCTACTCCGCCAGGGGAGATGACGCCGCCTTCTTCGGGGTCGGTGGCGCAGACGCCGCCGATGCAGAAGCCGTAGCCCCAGTGGATGTCGGGCATCGCGAGGCTGGCCTTCTGGATGCCGGGGAGCGTGGCGACGTTCGCGACCTGATCGGGAGCCTGATCCTTGCGGATCGTCTCCATGAGTTTGTCGCTGGCGAAGATGTGGCCGTCCACGCGCATCCCGCACTTGTAGCTCTTGGGGATGCGCCAGCAGTTGCAGCCGATCTTCTCGAGCGTTCCAGCAAATTCGGCTTTCATTGTTCGTCCCTTGTCCTTCGTCATCCGTCCTTAGAGCACAACGGAATCGCCCTCAGCGTGTCCCCGTCCGTGGTTTCCCGAATGACGAAGGACGAATGACAAAGGACGAACTCAAATATCCACAATCACTTCCGCCAACCACTCGTCGCCGTCACGCACGACCCTCAGCTCGTGATACGTGATCGCCTTCACTTCGTGGGCAAGCATATGGCGTGCCGCGTCGAACGGTTCGCCCCACGCGGTTCCCGTCAATCCGTCGTCGCGCACCTGCACCTCAAACTTGCCGAAGACCATGTGGTCCTCGTCGGATTTCAGGAGCAGATCGCGGAGCCAGTCGAACAGCAGAAACTCGCGGTTGGTGCCGCTGAGTTCGACTGTCACGGCAACTCGCGGCTCGACGCTTCCGACGTCCTCGACCACGGCCGAGAACAGGCACGCGGCCGCTTCCGCGAATAGTGTGTTCAGGTCGGCCGCACGAACGCGAAGCCCGAGGTCGGCGGTGTGCTCGAAGAGTTCGTACATGCCCCGATGATACCCCGCCCACGACTCAGGCGGAACCATTGACACGAGGAAGAAGCGCGGGGTTCACCCCAGTTGCGGGATCGTGGTCACGACTGTGAAACCTACTTTCGCGATTGGGGCTGCAATTCGCGGGGATCATGCTATTCGACCCGGCTTGACACCGCGTGGCCAGAGGTGCTAGTTTCCCACCCCGCGCCGCTAACACGGTCCCCCGGCTCGAACCATGATTCGTCGTACCAGTCAAACGCTCACCATCTGGTTTGTCACGTGGGACCTCGCTCTCACGTCGGCAGCCTGGCTCGCGTCGTACTGGGTGCGCTTCGGCACCGGTATCTTCGAACTCGACCCCGAAATTCAGCCGCCATTCGAGCTCTACGTCGGTAGCCTGCCACTCATCTTCATCCTTGCTGCGGTTTCATACCGACTCGCCGGAATGTACGAAATCCACCGGCTCCGGCGCTTCCGCGAAGAACTCGTCGCTGTCGTCAAGGGGATCGGTCTGATGTCGCTTGCCGTGATGGCGACCAGCTTCGCCCGGCAGAACCACTACGAATCCCGGATCGCGATGGGGGCATTCGTTGCCAGTGCGCTGGTGGCTGTGGTGTTCGCTCGCCGTATGTCGTGGAAGGCCGTTCGGAAACTGCGTTCGCACGGCGTGAACCAGAGTCGTGCCCTGATCGTCGGTTCTGGTCGCCTCGCTCGCCGGACGGTGCGAACGCTCCGCTCCGTGTCGTGGTCCGGCATTCAGCCATTCGGGTATGTCGAGGACGAAGCCCATCGCGGCCCCGTGACCGATCTGCCGATCCTCGGGAGCATCTCGGATCTGCGTGAACTCATCAAACTGCACAACATCCATCACGTGTTCATCGCGTTGCCGTTGAACCGCTATGGCCACGCTCGTCGAGTCTTCGCCGAGTTATCACAGATCGTCGTGGATGTGCAACTGATCGCCGATGTGCCACAGATGGCCGGCATGGCGTTCCACACCACGCAACTTCACGGCATGACGATCGTGGGCCTGCGTGAAAGCCCGCACCACGGCATGAACGTGATCGTGAAGCGATTCATGGACATGCTCCTGGCCACGGTCGCACTCGTGCTCCTCGCCCCAGTCATGGCGTTTCTCGCCCTGCTCATCAAGATCACCAGCCCGGGGCCGGTGTTCTACCGTCAGGAACGTTGCGGACTCAACGGCAGCCCATTCAACATGCTGAAGTTCCGCACGATGCGAGCCGACGCGGAAGCGAACGGCCCACAGATGACCGCCCAAAACGACCCCCGCAAGACCTGGCTCGGGTCAATCTTGCGAGCGACGAATCTGGATGAGTTGCCACAGCTTTTCAACGTGCTCCGTGGTGATATGAGCCTCGTTGGGCCGCGACCGGAACGGCCGGTGTTCGTGAACCAGTTCTCGAAGACGATCCCCGGCTACATGGCTCGCCACGCGGTGAAAGCCGGCATGACCGGCTGGGCACAGGTGAACGGCTGGCGTGGCAATTCGTCGCTTCGCCGCCGGGTGCAGTACGACCTCTACTACATCACCCACTGGAACCCACTGTTCGATCTGCGAATCATGTTCCTCACCGTTTGGCGGATGCTCTTCCAGAAGCAGAAACACGCGTATTAGGGACGGTTGGTGGGTCGCGGTTTTACCCCGACGGGGTTGTATTCCACAGCCCAGGGTCGCCGGCTCTGCGGCGCACCCTGGGTATCACGTCAGGTTTCCCAGGGTGGCGCTGCGCTGACCCTGGGCTGTGGAATACAACCCCGTCGGGGTAAAGACACACTGCCAACCCCATGATTGCGGTAAGATTGGGGGCAGCCCGCGAGGATGCCCGCATGTGGGAAGCCGACGCCCTGCTCAACGCGATCTTCGACAATCCCGACGACGACACGCCGCGCCTTGTCTACGCCGACTGGCTCCAGGAACACGACCAGGAGAACTACGCCCAGTTCATCCGACTGCAATGTTCTGTAGCCCACTGCAAGATGTGGAGCGACGAGGCGAACGACTTGTGGGAGCAGATCGGCCGCGCCTGGAATCGTTTGGCAGAGGAGTGGTGGCCTGCAACAGTGGACTACTGGCCGGGAATTGGAAGTCCCAGGAGAAACTATTGTCTCGATGCCTCGCACTTCCATCGCGGTTTTCTGAGAGAGAACATTCCTATCGCATGCGAGAATCTCATCAAATACCCGGAACACTGGCCATGGTTACCGACACCTGCGTCTTCAATTGTTGAATTCACCGATGACGACGACATGAACCGACTCGCCTCGGTAACTCTACTTCGCAGATTGCGAACCGTTAGGTTCGATGGCGGGTTTGGGGAAGGAGACGACGGAACCGTTAGCCACCCGAGATCGTCTCACCTCAATTCACTCTTAAGTTCGCCGCATTTGCACTGTGTCCGTGTCCTCGATTTGTCAGGTGTGGCCCTTGAGCGAACCACTGCTGATCTGTTGCTGACTTTGCCAAATCTTGCTTCGGTTGAGGAATTAGCAGTCCGGTTTGAAGGCGAAGAGTTTGATCGCGAGGATTTAGTCGCTCGATTGGCGGCACAATTCAAGCGTGTCAGTACCGTGACTACCCGCGTCTTCAACGGTTTCGACACTTTCGATTCCGCACTTTCGATTCCTCCAATCGTTCCTGAAGGCGAGCTGCCCTTCTAAAAACCAACGCTGACCCCTCGCTCACATTCTCGGTTACAATAACACGCATGCCAGCCATCCTGATTATCGACGACGAGGAGCCGATCGCGTGGGCGTTGCGGCGGGCGTTCGAGCGCGAGAAGTATCGCGTCGGCGTCGCGGCCACGGCTGAAGACGGGCTTGCACAGGCTCGCAAACTCGCTCCCGATGTCGTGTTCCTCGACGTGCGACTCCCCGGCATGGACGGACTCACGGCGCTCACCGAACTGCGTAAGATCGCGCCTGCGGCGGCTGTCGTCGTCATGACGGCACACGGCAATCTGAACACGGCAGTCAAGGCGGTTGAAGGCGGGGCGTTCGACTACCTCGCCAAGCCGTTCGACCTCGCTCAGGCCATCGACGGCGCGAAACGTGCCATCACGCGGGCAAGGGAACCAGCGGTCTCACGTCCGACGCTCGCCCCAAACGACATTGATCTGTCGCCGGACGCAATCATCGGGAGTAGCCCGGCGATGCAGGCCGTTTTCAAGCGAATCGCCCTGGTTGCTCCGACGAATGCGTGCGTGCTCATTACCGGCGAATCGGGGACTGGGAAAGAACTCGTCGCACGGGCCGTTCATGCTCACAGCACGCGCCGCACGAAGGCGTTCCTGCCTGTTCACGTCGCGGCGTTGAACCCGAACCTCGTCGAAAGCGAACTCTTTGGCCACACCAAGGGCGCGTTCACAGGTGCCGAGAAGGCCCGCGATGGGTTGCTCACGCTCGCGGATCACGGTACCGTGTTCCTCGATGAACTCGCCGACATTCCGCTGACCGTGCAGGCGAAGTTGCTCCGCGTGCTGGAGCGCCAGGAAGTCATCCCCGTCGGGGGCGGCGATGCCCAGACCGTGAACGTGCGGATCGTGTCCGCGACGCACGCCGATCTTTCCTCCGCAGTGCGTGAAGGCAGCTTCCGCCACGACCTCTTCTATCGCCTGAACGTCTACCCGATTCACCTGCCGCCACTGCGGGACCGCGTGGACGACATCCCCGCGCTGGCTGAACACTTCCTGCGCAAGTTCGGCGTCGTGAACCCTGCAGAAGTGCTGCCGGCCGACACGCGAGCGTTCCTGAAGTCGCGACCGTGGCCCGGGAACGTGCGAGAACTCCGGAACGCTCTCGAACACGCGGCGATCGAGGCCCGCGGCGGTCCGCTTCAGCCCGAGCATTTCCCCGAACCCGCGTCGGCATCGGGACCAGCGGGAATCAACGAGCGGTTGCGATCGCTGGTCGTCGAGTGGGTGCGGGAACGGACGGGCAAGGGCGAAGGGGAACCGACCGAGTTGCATCAGCAACTTCTCGACACAGTAGAGCCGGCATTGCTCGATGAAGTGTTGCGCCAACTCGACGGGAATCGTCTCGTGGCTGCAAGATGGTTAGGGCTTGCGCGTGCCACGGTTCGTAAGATGATTAAGAAGCACCATCCCGCCGCCGACGAACCCGACGACGAGGTGTAGGAGTGAAATGAAGAGAGTTATCCACAGATTACACAGATAGACACAGATTTCAAAACCATGAGAGACAGACCCAGACCAAGACAATGGAGGGTTTGAACCAACTCTCTTATCTGTCTTTAATCTGTGTCCATCTGCGTAATCTGCGGATAACTCTCTTCTCTGTTTTCTTGCTTGTTTCGGTGAACTTTCTCGCCCGGAGGGGTGTCGGTCAGCCATGTTTGAGAAAATCCAAATTCGAATCGTTGCCGGGAGCCTTCGCGGGCGAAAGATCACCGCGATCGTCCACGAGGGAATGCGGCCCACGCCCCAGATGGTCCGCGAGGCACTGTTCAGCATCCTCGGCAATGCCGTGCCCGATCGTGTCTTTTACGACGTGTTCGCTGGCACCGGTGTCGTGGGCCTCGAGTCGGTCAGCCGTGGGGCTTCGTCCGCCCGGCTCATCGAGAACGATCCCCGGCAGGTCGCCGACATCCAGAAGTACGCGAGTCAGTTCGGCGTTGCCGACAAGGTGCATGTGCTGAAGGCGGACGTGTACCGTTGGGCCGAGCGCTGGATCCCGCCGGGCAAGGACGCGGTGAACCTATTCCTCAGCCCGCCGTTCCCCGATCTGAGCGAAAAGGCCGAAGAGTTCCTGAAGCTCATGAACACACTGCTGGAGAAAGCCCCCGACGAATCGGTGCTAACGATTCAGGCTGAAGACGGCTTCCCCCTCGACAAACTTCCCGACCGGGAAGCGTGGGACATCCGCAGCTATGGTCGCAATATGCTGATGTTCTACGTAGTGTCGCGGAAACCCGTGGCAGTGGCGGCAACCGAGACGTGAGTCGTCTGGCGAGCAAGCAGGGTCAGTGACTGGAGAGATGAGAGAGGGCAAAGCACGGTCGGTGGAGCCGGGGAGAAGTCGGCCCACCGATCTCGGCAAGTCAGTACAGTTTCGAGATCGGGGGGATTGATTCAACAATGTTCCCCTTGTCGTCCGCGGAGACGAAGAAGCTGTGCGCGATCTGGATTGAGACGGCGTCGGAACCCGTCTGCACATTCACGCGGTAGCGATTCTCCCAAAGCCGTATAGCCGCGACCTTGAACAGGTTCCGTGGCCGCCCCAGGTTGCTAATCACGGAAACGCACACCGCAGCTGCCAGTTGCTCGGCCTTTGCCTTCTTCGGTGTCACTTCTTCATCTGGCTGGACCGGTGCCGGATTCGCCATCGTTCGTCCCTTTATATAATTCAGGAATGGCAGAATGCGGGGTTCGCACGCCACCACAGGGATCCAATTACGCCCCGGTCGACGACCGGGGGGTAATTTAAGGTAGTCGAGAAGTTGATACCGGGGAAGGCGTCTTCGTGCCAGTCCGGTAACAACTGTTTAATCGCTTTCTCCGAATCAACCATCCCATACAGTAATAGATAGGCACTCGGGTGAATGAGTTCCATCCCATGCTCATTTCCATGGGTTGACACTCTTGGCCTCGCTGCAGATCAGGTTCTGGATGTGGAGAGTAGATGGCATTTGGAATCAACGAACAAGCGGGTCGTCTGCTTGAGGAGCTCGTTTGTTGGGACGCCAATTTCTTCTCAGGAGGGGACCGACTGGCCATTGTGAGGGATCGAACCGCAACAACAGCAACGGGTTCCGCCTCACTCGGACGATGCCTTGACGAAACGAGTTGGGAATATCGAGCAAGGGAAAGGCTGGATTCAGGCGGACCGGACAACGCTCGATTGGTTCGGTGGCCAGACAACATGCCAGTTCCGGTCGTCAGGGTCGAGCTTGTTGCGTGTCTCCAGGACGACTGTCGCACGTCCCAAAAGCCCGTAGCATGACAGAACATCCTTCGCGATGTTCAGAGCGGCCGTGGGATCAGGGATGTTTGAGATGTGAACTTTGGTGTGTGAGGTGTCGGTTTCACTACCAACGCATTCACCCGCGCCGACCGCCGCCAGCGCGACGGTCAGTTCTTGTTCCAAGCGAACGCGGAGGTCAAACTCCTCATCCGTCCCGAAAGCGACCGAAACAGGTAGCTGGACAATCATGCCTGCCGTCATGAAATTCCTCCGTGGGAGAGGACGAGCGGGGCGTGATAGTGCAATATGAAGATACCCAGTAGAGCGGATGAAGGGAAGACGGCCGAGGGTGGAATTCAAGAGGCCAGGTTACGGTTGGTGGGGTTATTACACTTGCCGGAGAACGGGTTCGCCGTGTAGCACGACCAGCCGTCAACGGCCTCAACCGGGCTGTCTACCCCCGTGCATGAGATCGTGCGCTCCACACCCACAGCTCGCTCACCAGTCAATGTGAGATGATCCCGAGTTAGACTGCCACCCGATCCAACCAGGAACAGGTTGTCCTCAAGCGGAGTGCCCTGTCCAGCACCTGCGGCACGGCACAATGGTATCCATACCGCGTGGCAGGTATCAGAGCGTTGAGTGAAGATTCGGACAACGTGAAGTGAGGATATTTCTCTGAGAACAACCAACCAAAGGGCGTGATGGAGGGCCTACGGCAACCTTCGGGTTACAGACTCCTCATGCGGTTGCCGCGAGATGGGCTTTTCTCATTCTGTTCTAGAAGTTTGTGCCGAGCAGTGATCAGGAATTACTGGGGTTCCCTCGAATCCCTTGTTTTGCTGGAGTGGGCAGTCCCGGGGTTGAACCGGGGACCTAGCGATTTTCAGTCTCCAGATACCGAATCAAATCCCCAAGGAAACAAGCCTGTTTCGTACGTTCAAGCTCCCGGGCGTAGTGCCGGGCGTAGTGACCAGAGAAGCGAAGAGGGCATCGGCCATGCGGAACTCGCCGCACTCGTGACCGCATGGCCGAGGCTACCCGAACACATCAAGGCCGCTATCGCGGCTCTGGTGGGCACCGTCGCACCGTCGGCCATAGAAACAAACAATGACAGAATAGCGATAGTTCCCTGAGTGGTGCCTGTACATAATTTGTCCAGGGGGGGCCATGACATGCCTCGTCGAA
>Ga0335397_10002383_pt1 | contig 25646 bp, 27 predicted proteins | sample MAT04_FD_205740 | JGI IMG/M metagenome (GOLD analysis project Ga0335397, IMG submission 205740) | Freshwater microbial communities from Lake Fryxell liftoff mats and glacier meltwater in Antarctica - MAT-04 (spades assembly) (version 2) ... | reverse complement strand
CCCTTCGACTGGACGTTCACCGCCGACGATCTCAACGACCTCCTGGCCCGACTCGACCGACACGAACGCCCCGGCATCCCCACAGCAGCCTGACCCCCCAAGGACTTTCGGCGCAGACCACTTAGCATGGGACCTGCGTCAGCGCTGTCGTTGCAGCAGCAGCAGTGCGGGGTCGCGCCGTTGGACTATCCCGCTCGCTGATGCACGCTGTCGAGGTCCGGGGTGCCGGCCTTCCGCGCGTTGGCAATGGCCGTGACACTCGGCGAGACTTCCCGGCCCGCGCTCGCCGACCGCTTGAGCTTCAACTTGGCCGCACGAACCTGGGTGGGCGTGACCTTGACGATCTTGGGCATTGATCACGCCTTCCTGACTGGTTCGGCTTCGGTCGAGTCTCTCAGGTCGGGTCGCTGCTGTCGATCTCGATCACGTCAACTTCACCCGGGTCGTCCTCGATCTTCTCGACCGGTTCGGCCAGCAGCGAGTCGAGGACCGCATCGACGATCATCCCGTAGGGCTCCTGCAGCAGCTCGGAGCTGCTGAGCGCGTCCAGGGCGGTGATGCCCATCCGCGCTTGCGCAGGCTCGGTGGAGGCTGCCTGCTCCGACGCCCAGCGCAGCATGCGCATGGTCTCCTCCCTGCGCCGCCAGACGTCGAGCTCGTTGGCCGTGCGGCGGAGCAGGGCGTGACCGACGACGACGCCCAGGAACGCCAGCAGCGGCGTTCCGAACGCTACGGCGTAGACGGCCCACGTCGGCAGCGTCGTCACCCGCTCGTCTCCTGGGCCCGGCGCGCGTAGCGGCCGGCGTGGCTCGGGCGGCAGGTCATCGTGGCCGCCGCGCGCGGGCCCGCACGCGGGCAAGGGCGTCCAGGGCGGTGTCGTCGGCGTCGGGCAGGGTGTGCAGGTACCGCTCGGTGGTGGCGATGCTGGCGTGGCCGAGCCGTTCCTTCACGACCTGCAGGTCGGCGCCGCCGGCGAGCAGCCAAGAGGCGTGGGCGTGGCGGAGGTCGTGCAGGCGCACCGGCGAGTCCAGTCCGGCGGCGCGCACGGCGGGCTGCCAGACGTGGCGGCTGAACCAATCGCGGGGCAGGTGGCCGTCGGTGTCCAGGCGGCGCGGCTCCCGCGGGCTGTCCTTACCGTCGGCCCGTCGCCCGGCGCGGTAGTCGGCGATGGCCCGTCGGCAGCGCGGGCAGCGACAGCGCCCGGCGGTGTAGGCGGACAGGGTGCCGTGCACGTACTGCCGGTCCTTGTCGTTCGGCTCGGTCAGACCCGGATCTTCGTCGGGTTCGGCGACGACCAGACGCAGCGGTGTGCTCGTGAGCAGGCCTGGGGCCTGAAACAGCAGGTCGTCGGGCGACAGGCGGTAGGCCCGTTGGTGCTCGACGAGCGCGTCCGCGACCGGGCGGCTGAGCTTGAGCCGGCGGGCCAGCCTGCTCTTGGGGTAGGGCTTGATGTGGAACCGGCCGCCCTGGGGATGGAACTTCGGGTCGACCTGCACGACGGCCCGGCTGACGGTGAGGATGCCGGTGACCGGGTCCAGATCTTTGCCGCGCAGCTCGGTGAGCTCGCCCCAGCGCAGGCCGCTGTCGATCGCGGTCTCGACCAGCAGCCGGGCATGCTCGTTAGTCAGGGCGGCGTCGGGATGGTCGCCGCCGGCAACGCCCTGTGCGTGCCGGGCAACCACGAGAACAAGCTCGTCAAAGCCCTGCAGGGCCGCGACGTGCAGGTGACGCACGGCCTGGCCGAGACCCTCGCGCAGCTCTCGCACGAGACCCCGGAGTTCCGAACCCAGGTGCGGGAGTTCTGCTACGGGCTGGTCTCGCACCTGGTCCTGGACGACGGCCGGCTCATCGTCGCGCACGCTGGCCTGAAGGAGGCCTACCACGGTCGGGCGTCCGCCCGGGTGCGCAGCTTCGCGCTGTACGGCGACACCACCCGGGAGACCGACGAGTTCGGTCTACCGGTGCGCTACCCGTGGGCCGAGGACTACCGCGGCCGCGCCACAGTGCTGTACGGCCACGTACCGACACCGGAGCCCGAATGGGTCAACGGCACGATGTGCCTAGACACCGGCTGCGTCTTCGGCGGGAAACTGACCGCGCTTCGCTGGCCCGACAAGCAGGTCGTTTCCGTGCCGGCGCAGCAGGTCTGGTACGAGCCGACCAAGCCGTTCCTGCCCGTCTCACCCGGCGGCGTGCCCGGCCGGGAGGACCGCGACGAGCTATCGCTGACAGACGTGCTCGGCAAGCGAGGTGTCGAGACGCGCCTGGCCGGCCGGGTCACCGTCCGCGAACAGAACGCCGCCGGGGCGCTAGAGGTCATGAGTCGGTTCGCCCTCGAACCACGCTGGCTGCTCTACCTGCCGCCGACCATGGCGCCGTGCCCGACGTCGAAGGACGGTGACCTGCTCGAGCACCCGGGCTCGGCCTTCGAGTCCTACCGCACGACCGGGGTCGCCCATGTGGTGTGCCAGGAGAAGCACATGGGCTCCCGCGCCGTGGTGCTCGTCTGCCGCGATGAACACGTGGGTCGTACCCGGTTCGGGGGCGACCGCAGCGGGGTCGTGCACACCCGCACTGGGCGATCGTTCTTCGACGCGACCCTCACCGATCAGCTGCTTGACGGTGTCCGCACTGCAGTGACGGTCGCAGGGCTGTGGGAGGAGCTCGACACCGACTGGCTGCTTCTGGACGTTGAGCTGCTGCCATGGTCGGCCAAGGCCGAGGACCTGCTGCGCACTCAGTACGCCGCCGTCGGGGCCGCGGCCCGCGCCGCGCTGCCGCTTGCCGTCGTAGCCCTGGAGCAGGTTGCCGCCCGCGGCGTCGACGTCGGCGACCTGCTCGCGCGCACAGCGTCGCGCTCCGTCAACGCCGAGGCCTTCACCGCCGCCTACCGCCGCTACGTCTGGCCGACAGAGGGCCTGTCCGGCGTCCAGCTCGCGCCGTTCCAGCTCCTCGCGACTCAGGGCAAGACCTACACCGACCGGCCGCACGACTGGCACCTGGCCCTGGCCGACCGTCTCGTCGCGTCCGACCCGACGCTGTTCCGCACGACCCGACGGCTGCACGTCGACACCACCGACGAGGCCTCCGTCCAGGCCGGGGTGCACTGGTGGGCCGAGCTGACCGCGGCCGGCGGCGAGGGGATGGTCGTCAAGCCGGCCGACAACCTCGTCAAGGCCGGACGCGGCTACGCCCAGCCCGGCATCAAGGTCCGCGGCCGGGAGTACCTGCGGATCATCTACGGTCCGGACTACACCGAGCCGCGCAACCTCGACCGGCTGCGCCAGCGCGGGCTCGGCCACAAGCGGTCGATGGCTGCTCGGGAGTACGCCCTCGGGGTCGAGGCGCTCGAGCGCGTCGCCCGGGGCGAGCCACTGTGGCGGGTCCACGAGCCGGTCTTCGCCGTACTCGCACTTGAGTCGGAGCCGGTGGATCCGCGGTTGTAACGCGGGACGACCCAGCCCTGGCAGCAGCTCGGCGTCGGTGAGCCCGTGTGCCGTGAGGAGCAGCGGATGGCGATCCGCTGGTGCTGCCGGCGTGACATTCCTGCTCGAGCACCTGCCCCCGAACGTTCATCTCGTCATCAGCACCCGATCCGACCCCATCCTGCCCCTGCCTCGCCTGCGCGCCCGCGACTACCTCACCGGCGTCCCCGGTCTGAATCTGGACGCCCCCGACATCGCCACCTTGGAGGACCGCACGGAAGGGTGGATCGCCGCGCTCCAGCTGGCCGCGCTCTCCATGCAGGGGCGTGAGGAAGTCGGTGGGTTCATCGCTGCCTTCGCCGGAGATGACCGGTACCTCGTCGACTACCTGGTCGAGGAGGTTCTGGGGCGGCAACCCGCTCACGTCCGCAACTTCCTGGTCAGTACCTCAATCCTGGACCGGCTCAGCGGCCCGCTGTGCGACACGGTGACAGGCCAGCCCGGCGGCAAGGCCATGCTTGAGACGACGGAGCGGGCCAACCTGTTCGTGGTCCCCCTCGACGAGCGCCGCCATTGGTACCGCCACCACCACCTGTTCGCCGACGTGCTGGCAGCCCACCTGACAGACGAACGACCCGACGACGTGCGTCACCTCCACCGCCGGGCCAGCCAGTGGTACGAACAGCACAGTGAGATCCAGCCAGCCGTGCGGCACGCCCTGGCCGCTGGGGACGTAGACCGTGCGGCCGCCCTCGTCGAGCTCGCCATTCCTGGCCTGCGACGCACCCGGCAGGATGGCGTCGTCCGCGCCTGGCTCGACGTCATCCCCGACGACGTGATTCGGGTCAGACCTGGCTGGACCCCAAAGGTGCTGACGAGGCCGGGTTCTCAGCGTCGGTGGCGCGGATGGTCGTCGTCGGCCAGGACCAGTTCGCTCGCCGTCCGGGCACCACCTCATCGGCATGGTTCGTGGTCTCGCTTACGGGCGGTCTCTTTGCAGTGTCCGGAGCCATCGTCGTTCCTGTGAAGGGCTTGTCAGCCTGATGACCGGGGCGTCGCGTGGCCACTCGGGTGGCAGTTCGCCGGACGAGCCGCCACAGCGAGACCCATCGCGGGTAGTCGAGCAAGACGAGGACGTCGGCGTGCTTGATGGGGACGTCCCGCCATCCGCCGTATGCGTGGTCCAGGACGCATGCGTCATGGCGGCAGACGCGCTCGAAGATCGCACGCTGCTCGCCTTCCGGGACGGGCTCCCATCCGGCTCGCCAGGTCAGGGCGTCGGCTTCGTGAAGTGGCAACCCCGTGCGGTGCGCAACCTGGCGAGCGAGCATCGTCTTGCCCGAGCCCGTCACTCCGTAGACGAGGAAGCGACGTGCTGCACTCATCGCCCAGACGGCAGTGATGCTCCTGCGGTGGTCAACAGCGCGTTCTCGCGTGGCAGGAGCTTGAACGTCTCGGCTAACTCTGCCAGGCGACCGCGATGGACGCCGTGGAGTGGTCCTGCACCGACTGTCACGGGATCTCGGTGCGGAACATCGGCTCGGGGTCGACGGCGAGCGATGGGGCGACGGCGTCTTCGGTCATCCGGTGACCCAGCGCGGTTTCGTCTGCGCCCATGCCTGCCGGTCGTCGAACTCGCAGCTTTCCGGCGCGGACCACTCCGAAACGGACCGAGAGCTGTGTTTCGACACAGACACCCGTGGTCCAGGTGACCGTCCAACCCCGTGGCCGGTCCTCGACGGGGGCTTCCCTGCTGCCCACGACGCGCCTCTGCTGCTGTGCTCCAGCGAGCCACCCGGCGGCGACCGGTGCACCCTGTGCCTGTGGACCCATCTGCGAGCAGCCCCTTCCCGCCGGGCTTCTTCGACCGTCAGGACGACGGCGACGACCCCGCCTTCTACGACTCCCCCCGCTTCGTGACCCACCTCGACGAGCCGGCGATCGCCGCGGTGTCGGCGCTCTATGCCGAGCTGGCGGTCACCGGCGACGTCCTGGACCTGATGTCGAGCTGGGTGAGCCACCTGCCGACACCGCCGCGCTCGCTGACCGTGCTCGGGCTCAACGCCGACGAGCTGGCCGCCAACCCGATGGCCACGTCCGCCGTGGTGCACGACCTGAACGCCGACCCGGCCCTGCCGTTCGCCGACTCGTCGTTCGACGCGGTGCTGAACTGCGTCTCGGTGGACTACCTGACCCGGCCCCTTGAGGTGTACGCCGAGGTCGCCCGGGTGCTGCGCCCTGGCGGGGTCAGCGTCTGCACCTTCAGCAACCGCTGCTTCCCGACCAAGGCCGTACGGGGGTGGCTGACCACCGACGACCCGACGCACTGCGCCGTGGTCGCCGAGTACCACCGGACGGCTGGCGGGTTCGACGAACCGGTCGCCGAGCAGCGCCTCGACGGCCGGCGCAGCGACCCGCTCTTGGCGGTCTGGGCCCGCCGGTCCTGAGCCGGCCCGGCCGTAAGGGAGGCGCCCGCGATCCGCTGCTGGGCGAGGCACGCAACTCGTCTCGCGTCACGGCCAGGTCCGCCTCAAGGTGACCACTTCACAGAGCAAGATCAACAGCCAGTGCCTCTGTCCGCGGCTGACGGTGAGGCCTACGGCGACGACTCTCGCTCGCGGTCCCGGACCTGCGGACCTGTCACTGAGGGCGGAGCGCCGTTCCGCTCAGGTGGTCCGGGCGGGCGGTGTCGGAAAGCCTCCGACCGCCTGCTCGAAGGCGTGCGCCACCCGCAGCACCGTCGCGTCGTCGAACCTCTTGCCGACGATCATCATGCCGACCGGCAGGCCGTTGGCCGGCCCGGAGGGCACGCTGCAGGCCGGGTGGCCGGTGACGTCGAACGGATCGGTGTTCGCGATCATCTCCAGCGCGCGGACCAGCACCTCCTGGCGCGGCGCGTCCGGCGCGGGGATCGGCGTGGCCTGCACCGGCGTGGTCGGCATCATGAGCACGTCGTAGCGGCTCAGTGCTTCGTCGTACTCAGCACGCAGCCGCGGCACGAGGTTGCGGGCCATGGCGTAGTGCGCGCCGTGGTGGCGGTCCAGGGCGTGCCGGCCGGCGAGCAGGACCAGCTTGACCGTCTCGGAGAAACGACTGCCGTCCGCGCGCCACTGCCGGCCGTAGTGCTCGATGAGCTCCGGGTCGTAGAGGCCCTCCCAGTTCAACCCGTAGCCGTTGCCGTCGACCATCTGGGCGGTCGCGCCCTCGCTGGCGATCACGTCCCAGATCTTCGCGCCGTGCAGGTGCCAGGGCACCGAGACGTCCTCCACGACCATCCCGGCCTGCCGCAGGGCGTCCGCCGCACCGCGGACGGAGGCGCCGACGTCAGGGTCGGAGTTCAGCTGCTCGAAGCCCTCCCGCACCACACCGACCCGCAGCCCCGCGGCGCCCTGGCCGAGAGCGCCGACGTAGTCCTGCGTCGTGAGCCCGGCCGGCTGCCTCGGGTCCTGGTCGTCCGGTCCCGCGATGACTGAGAGCAGCAGGGCTGCGTCCGCGACGGTGCGCGTCATCGGGCCCAGGTGGTCGACGGTCTGCTCGATCGGGAACGCGCCGGTGTAGGGGACGAGGCCGTGCGTGGGCTTGTGCCCCACGATGCCGCAGTACGACGCGGGGATCCGCACCGAACCGCCCTGGTCACCGCCGATCGCCAGGTCGACCAGCCCGGACGCGACCAGCGCGGCGCTGCCCGACGACGAGCCACCGGTCATCCGGGTCTCGTCCCACGGGTTGCGCACCGGCCCGGTGCGGGAGGTGTGCGACCCGCCGGAGAAGCACAGGTCCTCGCAGACCGCCTTGCCCGCGATCGTCGCGCCGGCCGCCAGCATCCGGCTGACGACGGAGGCATCACGCGTCGGCACGAACCCCTCGACGGTCGCCGACCCGTTCATCATCGGGACGCCGGCGACCATCGTGTTGTCCTTGACCGCGGCGGTGCGCCCGGCCAAAGGGCCCTGCTCGGTCACGGTGATCTCGGTCGTGACGTACCAGGCGTTGTAGGGGTTGTCCTGCCCCTCCGGGCGGTTCCACCGCCGCTCGGGCGCCGTGGGTGCCGACTGCGCGTAGAGCTCCTCGACCGCGTCCCAGGAGCTGAGCAGGCCCTCCACGACGGGGGCGAACTCGGCCAGGGCCTGATCGTCCAGGCCGAACCCGTAGTGCTCGGCGACGCGCGCCATCTCCGTCTTGTCGGGGGGCTGTACGGGCACGGGGCACCTCGCGGGGTCGGTGGTCTGGACGGTGGGCAGCGTCTACCCGGACGGGCGTCAGGGCAACAGCGAAGGAGCGAAGATGCGCACGGTCGTGACTGGATGCCCCGGCCGAACGCGAACGCCAAAGGGGGGTGAGGCATGGCCGTCCTGCTGGTCGATGCCGCCAACGTCGTCGGGTCACGTCCGGACGGCTGGTGGCGGGACCGCGCCGGGGACCGAGGTGGCCGGCGTGGTCGTCGACGAGGTCCGTCGTCGTCCTCGAGGGGGTGGCACGCGCGGGCAGCCCGGCAACACAGGTGGGTCGGGTGCGCGTCGCGCACGCCCCGGCAGCGGTGACGACGCTGTCGTGGAGCTGAGCGGTCCGGGCGTCGTCCTGGTCGCCGTCGCCGTCGCCGTCGCCGTCGCGGTTCCGGTGAAGCGACACGTGCAGGTCTTGCCCGTCGCCGGTGGTCCTGGCCCGTGGCCGGCGGCCCTGAAGCGCGCCACGTTCAGGCCGCACCCGTGAGCCTTGGTCAGCGCATGGCAACACAGCTGTCTCACGGGGGGCACGTAGCCGGTCTTCTGCACAGGCGGCGGCCTTTGCCGCGACCGTTGAAGGCCGGGGGTCAGCTGGACCGGTACTACGCCGGTACGCACTCGACCCTGGGCAGCATCAACGGGTGCCTTCCCAGCTGCGTCAACGACCCACCCCTCGGAGGCATCTGCGGTGCCAACGCCCGTTCTTGCCTTGACAGACGAAGTGCGCTTCACTGGTCTGGTTGTGGAGGGGAGTACCCCCCAGCGCCTTGTCGTCAGTACGGCCCGCCCTGTCGGGTCCGGCGAGGCGGGCCCGCTCGCGCGGGCTGGGAGAGACCTCCGGTCGGTTCGACTGACTGGAGCTCCTCACTGTGGACGTCCCCTTCTGGGCCTGGCTGGCCGTGCTCGCCGCCATCGGCGTCATGCTCGCCATCGACCTCTTCGCGCACCGCCGTGCGCACGTCATCGCCGTTCGCGAGGCTGCGGCTTGGTCGCTGTTCTGGGTCGCGTGTGGCGTCGGGTTCGGCGCGCTGATCTGGAACGTCTACGGCGCCGAGCTCGGCCAGCAGTACTTCGCCGGCTACGTCATCGAGAAGTCACTCGCTGTCGACAACGTCTTCGTCTGGGCGATCATCTTCACCTACTTCGCCGTCCCGCGGGAGTACCAGCACAGGGTGCTGTTCCTCGGGGTGCTCGGCGCGCTGGTGTTCCGCGGTGCGTTCATCGCGGGCGGGTCGGTGCTCATCTCCAACTTCAGCTGGGTGCTTTACGTGTTCGCCTCGTTCCTGCTCTACACCGGGTACCGGATGGTGCGGCAGCGCAACGAGCACCTGGACCCCGAGGCGTCGCGCGCCTTGCGGCTGTTCCGGCGCTACGTGCCGATGACCGACGCCTATCACGGCCAGCGCTTCTTCATCCGCCGGGGCGGCGTGCTGCTCGCGACGCCGCTGCTGGCCGTGCTGGTGCTGGTGGAGATCACCGACATCGTCTTCGCGGTCGACTCGATCCCGGCCATCTTCGCCGTCACCGACGAGGCGTTCCTGGTGTTCACCGCCAACGCCTTCGCCATCCTGGGCCTGCGGGCGATGTACTTCCTGCTCGCCGACCTGATCCACCGCTTCGTCTACCTCAAGCTCGGGCTCGCCATGGTGCTGATCTGGGTCGGCATCAAGATGCTGCTGAAGGTCGACCTCTTCTACATCCCGACGACGATGTCGCTGGCCGTCATTGGCACGATCCTCACCGTCTCGGTCCTCGCCAGCCTGCGCGCCACCCGGGGCCAGGGCCGGCAGGCGCTGCAGATGCCCACCACGCCCCCGTTCCGGCTGGCCACCGAGGCAGAGCTGGTCGACATCGAGCCCGTGTGGCGACGCCACCGCAGCCCCGACGTCGCGCCCGCGCCCGAGCAGCACGACGCCCACCGATGACCCCGCACGCCCGCACCCGCCACCAGGAGGAGCCCGCCATGCCGTCCATCCCTGTCGTCCCCGCCCCGCCCGCTCAGCGTTGGACGCCCGCGCTGCCGACGGCGGAGCAGGTGGTGCTGCTGCAATCCTTGCGCGGCTACCCCTTGGTGTCGCTGCTCATGAGCACGACGCCGTCGCCCGCCCTCAGCGGCGCGGAGGCCGTGCGGCTCAACCAGCTGCTTGCCCAGGCGACCCGTCGGCTGCGCGCCGAGGGGCCGGGAGACGACGTCTCCGCCGCACTGGCCAACCTGGAGCGGTTGGTCGACGACGCACTGGGCGGGCCGACCAGCGCCGCGCTCGCGCTGTACGCCGGCCCGCGCACCGCGATGGCCCTGTGTCTGCCGGTGGAGGTCCGCGAGCGGGTCGTCGTCGACCCCACCTTCGCCACCCGTGACCTGGTGCGCTCGCTGCACCGCACGCCGCGGCACGCGGTGCTCGTGCTCAGCAGCCGCGAGGCACGGCTGTTCGAGGGGGCGGGGGACCAGCTGCGGCCGGCACAGACCAGCGCCTTCCCCCTGCGCGACACCCGCCAGCGCAAGGATGACGGAGCCCGCGCCGACCGCGAGGACAAGGACACCGCTGCGTTCTGCCGCGCCGTCGACCGGGCCCTGGCCACCTACCTCCGGTTGCACCCCGCCCCGCTGGTGCTGGCCGGCAGTACGCGCGCGCTGGCGACCTTCACCGGCCTGTCGTCGAACCTGGGTCGGCTGGCCGGCTCGATCCCGGTGAACCTGTCCACCGAGCCGCTGTCGGTGCTGGCCGAGCGGATCCGGCCCGTGCTGGAGGGCTACCTGCTCTCCCGGCAGCAGGAGGCGCTGGCGCTGCTCGACAAGCGGGTCGGTGCGCGGCGGGCCGTCTCGGGCATGGCCGACGTCTGGCTCGCAGCGCGCACCGAGAGACCCGAGATGGTCGCCGTCGAGCAGGGGCTCTTCTACCCGGCCCGGGTCAGCGCCGACGGAGACCTGCTTCTGCCCGCCACCGACGTCGAGCACCCCGAGGTGATCGACGACGCCGTCGACGAGCTCATCGAGCTGGTCCTGGACCGCGGTGGGTGGGTGGCGCTGGTCGACGACGGCGCGCTGGCGGCACACGGTGGCGTTGCGCTCACCCTGCGCTCCAGGGGCTGAGGCACCTCTAGGCTCGCGCTATGGGAGAGGTGGACGGCGCATCGGCGGGACGCGGCTGGACCTTCCTCACCAACCACGCCCACGTGCTGCTCGTCGTCCGCCGCGACCCGCACGCGCGGCTGCGTGAGATCGCCGACGCCGTCGGGGTCACCGAACGCGCCGTCCAGCTCATCCTGGGCGACCTCGAGGGCGCCGGCTACGTGCGGCGCACCCGGGTGGGCCGCCGCAACGAGTACGACGTGCTCGGCGGCCCGCTGCGCCACCCGCTCGACCAGGGCCGGGCGGTGGACGACGTGCTCGACGCCCTCAGCGCCACTCCCAAAAAACAGTAACGCAATACATGTAGTAAGTTTCGTTAATGTTCCGGATCCTGCTTGTCGTCTGAGGCTGGTTCGTGCCCGCCGCCCTCGAGACGGTCACCTCGCCGGCCGTCCTGGCGTTCCTGCTCGGTGTCTTCGCCGCACTGCTGCGCAGCGACATCCGGCTGCCGGACCCCGTCCACACCGGGCTGTCGTCCTACCTGCTGCTGGCCATCGGGCTGAAGGGCGGCGCCGGGCTGCGCGAGGCCGGGCTCGCCGAGGTCGCGGTGCCGGTGCTGGCCGCCGTCGCGCTCGGCGTCGTCACGCCGCTGATCGCCTGGGGAGCACTGCGGGCGCTCACCCGCCTCAGCCCGGTCGACCGGGCCGCCGTCGCCGCCCACTACGGCTCGACGTCGCTGGTCACCTTCACCGCGGCCGTCGCCCTGCTGGAGAGCCAGGAAGAGCCGTACGAGGCCTACGCCGCCACGCTGCTGGCCGTGCTGGAGGTGCCGGGCATCCTGGTCGGCCTGCTGCTGGCCGGCGGGGCCGCCGCGGCCGCCGGCGCCGGCCGGGCCGAAGCGGTCCGCGAGGTGCTCACCGGGCGCAGCATCCTGCTCCTCACCGGCGGGCTGGCCATCGGAGCGCTAGCGACGCCGGCGTCCTATGACAACGTCGCGCCGCTGTTCGTCACGCTGTTCCCTGGCGTGCTCGTGCTGTTCCTGCTCGACCTCGGCGTGCTGGCCGGTCGCCGGCTGCGCGACGTCCCGGCAGCCGGGCCGGGACTGGTCGTCGCCGCCATCGCCATCCCGATCGTGAACGGCTCGCTGGGCGTGCTGGTGGCAACGGCGGTGGGGCTCTCACCCGGGGGAGCGGCCCTGCTGGGGGTGCTCACCGGCAGCGCGTCCTACATCGCGGCGCCGGCCGCCGTCCGGCTGGCCCTGCCGCAGGCCAACCCGGCGTACTACCTGACCAGCAGCCTGGGGATCACCTTCCCGTTCAACCTGGTGCTGGGCATTCCCCTTTACCTGGCGCTCGCCCGAGCGCTCGGCTGAGTGAACCCGGGGCGGTTCAGAGAGGTTCGGCTCGCATGCGCAACGTCCCCGTCGTCTGCCTGACCATCGTCGCCGAGGCCGTCGTCGAGGCTCGCCTGCTACGGGACCTGGAGACCACCGGCGTCCGGGGCTGGACCCTCACGTGGGGTCGGGGCAGGGGAGCCAGCCAGGTCGACGCCAGCGAGTGGGAGGGCGCCAACGTGCGCATTGAGACGCTGCTGTCGTCGGCGGCCGCCGACCGGGTGCTCGCGATGCTGGCCGAGCTCTACTTCCCGCAGTTCGCCGTCGTGGCGTGGGTGTCGCCGGCACAGGTGGTGCGGGGTGACAAGTTCGCCTGAGGGCCTCGCCTCGCAGGTGCAGGCCTGGTCGCACTCGAGGTCGAGTTCACACGACTGGTCACGCTCGGCGCGGTCCGCAGGCGACTGCTGAACGCCGTCGGCTCCAACGAGTCGTGCCTGCTGATGCAGTTCCTCAGGAGCGCTGGTTCATGTCGGGGGCGCCGGCTCCACCTACCTCAACCGCGTGCACGGGATGGCGGCGCCGAGCTTCGGTGCTTCGCGGTCGGCACGACGAAGCCCGGCGGTCCACCCGGGAGTGTCAAACCCCGCGTCGGGCTTCGCGCGCCACGCCGACCACGAGCACCGCCAGCACACGTCCGGCCACGCATCCCGAACGACCGGGAGCGCATCGTCGGCAAACGACCGGTAGAGCTCGATGCCCACCGCGACGATCCCGATGTGAATCCACAAGGTCCGCAGGAAGAGGCACCCCACCGTCCGGGCCAGCCCGCTTGGCGGCGTGCCGCTGCCGGTCGTGTTCACCGGAGGGCGGTAAGGCGCCCGAACACCGGCGGCCCTCGTCATCGTCACCAACGTCCTCTCGCCCTTCGATGGCTCGCCGCCGCGGCAGCCCGTGACAGAGCCGGAAGTCCCCCTGGCGTCCGGTGACGATCTCGCTCGCTTACCGGTACCGGGTCCTGAGTCAGCGCCCCGCGGCCGGCACCAGCACCAGGCGTACGAGCGTGGCGTCGATGGCGATGGCCGCGGCAAGCCGGACGCCGATCATCTTCACCGACGGGTCGGTGTTGTCGCCCGTCGCCTGGTAGGCCTTGCCGCCGGCGGCTGCGGGGAAGCGCTCCTCGAGCAGCTGGACCGCCTCAGCGCTCTCACTGCCGTCAGCGCTGGACATGTCGACGAACGTGCCGCCGAACGCTCCGGCCAGCCCGACGACGAGGGCGACCACGACCGCCCACGCGGCGATGGTCTTCCAGGGGTGGCGCGAGCTCGTGTCGCCCCCAACGGCGGATGTACCTGTTCATGAGCTTGTCCTCGGGACCTGGGGAGCCGTCGCGACAGCGGCGGCTGGGGGATCGATGGGGGTGAGGGACAGCAGCGGCAAGCCGAGGTCGCGCAGGCGCTGGAGCAGTCCGTGCAGGCCGGCCTGGTCAACGACCGCGGTCACGATCACGGTGGTGCCGTCGTCCTGCGTCGTGAGCGCGGCTCCGTCGAACCAGCCCTCCCAGCGCGCCTCGAGGTGGCCCTGTACGCGGACGGCGTACGCACTGGTCGTGGTGCTTCCTGGCCAGTTGCTCATCGCTGCCTCCTGGCTGCCGGTGCGGGCAAGCTAGGAGCGAGGTGGGTGAGGGGGCATCACCAGAGCTGGTGATCTGGTGGGTGGTCCTGGTCGTGCCGCGGCGGCGTCCGCAGGCGTTCGGGGGCAGTGCCTGTCAGAGCAGATGGAGGTCGCGAGCCGCCTGGACCGCGGCCCTGCGGTCGACGACACCGAGCTTGCGGTACGCCGCCTGGCAGTGCGTCTTGACGGTGTTCAGCGAGACGTAGAGCTCGTCGGCGATGTCGCGTTGCGTCAGCTGCGTGGGCAGGTAGCGGAGCACGGCCAGCTCGCGCGCGGTCAGCTGCTCGACGAGCTGGGGAGCGGTGCGCCGGTCCGGTGCGGCCCGGCCGTGCCGTGCCTCGACGCGGGCCAGGTGCCCGGAGACGGTGCCGGGGTCGGGGCACCTCGCGACGACCGAGCGCGCCTCGCTGAGCAGCAGCGCTCCCTCGGCGTGCCCGTGCTCGAGCAGGGTGTCGGCCGCTGCCGTCAGGACGTACGCCCGCGCCAGGCTCGTGGACGCCGTCCGCACCAGCGCGACGGCGTGCCGCGCGTCGGCCACCGCGCGCTCTGCATCGGCACCGGTCCGGGAGCGCACGGCGTAGGCGGTCGCCACACCGGGGTACTCCGCCAACCCCAGGCTGGTCGCCGTCGCCAGGGCCTGGTCGGCGGCGGCCTCGGCGCTCGCGCGGGTGCCGGCCTCCAGCTCGACGACCGCCAGGTAGGTCGCCGCGCCCGCCTGCGCCGTGGGGAAGCGGTCAGCGGCCGCCTTGGCGACCGTGAGGCGCAGCGTGCGTCGAGCCTCCTCGTGCCGACCTGCCCAGGCGTAGGCGACGCCGGTCGCTGTGGCGAGGTCGCCGTGGTGCGACTCGAGGACGCCTGGCACGTCGACCGACACGGCGTCGGCCAGCGCTGCCGCCACGTCGCCGCGACCCAGGCTGACGTTGATCCTCAGCGACGTCGCGATGACGTGGTCGAAGCCGTCCGGGGCTACCCGCAGCGTGGTGTCGATCCAGTCGAGCGCGCTGGCGTAGCGGCCGGACAGGTACTCGCACCAGCCGTAGAGCAGCGCGCACCAGGCGAGCTGACCGGTGAGCTCGCCCAGCTGCTCGAGCAGGGCGCGCAGCGTCCCGACCTGCCCGTCCCGCAGCAGCTTCGGGCCGTGGAGCAGCATCAGCTGCGCGGCCGCCGGCGCCTGGCCGGCAGCCAGGTGGTGCTCGACGGCCCGGCCGTGCTCACCGCGCTCGGCGAAGCACCTGGCGGCGCGCGCATGCAGGTCCGGCAGCCTGTCGGCGAGGGCGGGGCCGGCCTCGAGCCGGAGCAGGTCGCGCAGCAGGTGGTGGTAGCGGAACCACGTGCCGGTGCGATCGAGGCCGATCACGAGCTGGTTGGTGGCGGCGGTCTGCCGGAGCCAGTCGGCGCCGTCGGTCTGCCCGGTCAGGGCGTCGACCAGCCCTGCGTCGAACTGGTCCAGCACGCTCGTCTCGAGCAGGCGCTGCCGCTCCTGCGGCGTCAGCGCGGCCAGGTACTCATCGTGCAGGTACTCCACGACGAGCGAGTCGTCGCCGGCGAAGGCGTGCACGAACGCTCCCGCGTCGCTGGTCCGCCCCAGCGACATGCCGGCCAGCACGAGCCCGGCGGCCCAGCCCTCCGTGCGCTGCCGGATCGCCTCCACGTCGGCGCCGTCCAGCAGCGCGGCTGCGGGGCCGAGCAGGACCCGGGCCTCGTCCGCCGCGAACCGCAGGTCGGCAGCGCGCAGCTCGAGCAGCTGTCGGCGGACCCGCAGCCGGCCGAGCCGAAGCGGGGGGTCCACCCGGGTGGCCAGCACCAGCGTCAGGCCGGCGGGGCTGAGCTCCACCAGGCGCTCCACCCCTCGGTGCACGGCCTCGACCTCGATCAGGTGGTAGTCGTCGACGACCAGGACGAGCGGCTCGGCCGGCTCCGACAGCGCGTTCACCAGCGCGTTCACGACGACCAGCTCGTCGCCGCCCGAGCTCGCCACCACGGCGGGCAGGTTCGGCGGCAGCCCGGGTACGGCCGCGCTGACCGCGTGCACGAGATGAGCCCAGAACCGAGCCGGATCGGAGTCGCTGGCCTCGGCCTGCAGCCACGCGACCGCCCCGGGGCGCGCGGCGAGCCAGGACGCGAGCAGCGTCGACTTGCCCGAGCCAGCAGGGGCGCTCACGAGGACGAGCCTGGCCGGTCCGGCGGCGCCTGCGTCGAGCAGGACGTCGAGGCGGCCGCGTCGGACCAGGTGGGCCGGCAGTGCAGGCGGGCGCAGCTTGGTCGCTGCCAGCCCGTCCGCCGGTGCGGTCACCGGCTGAGCGTACGGCCGATCCTCTCACCCGGGTGAGGTTCGGCGGCGGGTGAGGCGCGGTCACCCCGCCGAGCGCGACAGTCCGGCCATGACCACAGCGACCACCTACGAGCTCGTGCTCAGGGGACGGGTCAGTGCCCGGCTCCTGCGTCCGCTGCTCGACGACTTCACCGTCGACCACGGCCGTCCGGCCGTCACGCGACTGATCGGCCCGATCACCGACTCCTGCCACCTGCACGGGGTCCTCGCCCACCTGACCGCCGTCGGGGTCGAGCTCGTGTCGCTCGGTCCCGTCAGCGCCGCCCTCGCAGGGGCGCCCGTCCCGCAGTCCCGCCCGTGCACCCCGAGCCCTGGAGCCCATGCATGATCACCGTCACCGCACTGCGCAAGACGTACGACACCCGCACCGCCGTCGACGACCTCACCTTCGACGTGGCCGCCGGCCGCGTCACGGGCTTCGTCGGACCGAACGGCGCCGGCAAGTCCACGACGATGCGGATGATGGTCGGCCTGACCCGCCCGGACCGCGGCAGCGTCCGCTACGACGGCGTCCCGTACGCCGCGCTGCGCCACCCGGCGGGCGTCGTCGGGTCCGTCCTGGACGCCCGCTGCATGCACCCCGGACGCACCGCGAGGAACCACCTGCGGGCGATGGCCGCCCTCAGCCGCATCCCGGCCGCCCGGGTCGACACGGTGCTGGCCGAGGTGGGGCTCGAGACGGCCGCCGACCAGCGCGCGGGCGGCTTCTCCCTGGGCATGCGGCAACGGCTCGCCCTGGCCGGTGCACTGCTCGGGGACCCGCGGGTCCTGCTGCTCGACGAACCGTCCAACGGCCTCGACCCGGACGGGATCCGCTGGCTGCGCGCCTACCTCAGCGACTTCGCCCGTCGAGGAGGGAGTGTCTTCGTCTCCAGCCACCTCATCGGCGAGCTCGCGATGTTCGCCGACGACCTCGTCGTCGTCGGCGCCGGCAAGCTCCTGGCCGCCGAGCCGGTCGCCGCCATCACGGCCCGCAGCGCCGTCACTGTCGTGGTGCAGACCGCCGTGCCCTCCCAGCAGACCGAGCTCGCCGGCCACCTGGCCGGTGCCGGGCTGGACGTCGAGGCGCGGGGATCGCAGCTGCTCGTCCGCCACAGCTCCCGCGAGGCGGTCTCGCAGGTCGCCTTCGCCCAGCACATCGCCGTGCTGGAGCTCTCGGTCACCTCCCGCTCCCTCGAGGACAGCCTGCTGGACCTGACGGCCGGCTCCGCGGAGTTCGCCTCCGCCTGAGCCACCGCTGCTGCACCTCGTACGGCACCCGCCCGACCCCCCGACGACAAGGACCCGCCATGCCCAGCACCGCCAGCCCCGACCTCGCGAGCAGCCAGGGGAGCCCGCCCGCGGGCGCGGCCCCCCGCCGACCCGTCTCCGTCCGCTCCCACCGCGACGACCTCGCCGCCCTCCCCGCCGTCCTGAACAGCGAGTGGATCAAGCTGTCGACGGTCCGCTCCCACCGCGCCATCGCCCTGCTGACCGGCGCCATCGGCATCTTCGCCACCTGGGCGACCGCGGCGCTCGTCACGGACGAGGTCCTGGTGGTCGCGGACGTCTTCGTCTACTCGACCTTCCTGACCGCGGTCATCGCGGCCATCGCCTCCATCCTGCTGTTCACCTCGGAGGCCCAGCACGGCACGCTCGCCACCGCCCTGACCGCCCAGCCCGCTCGTTGGCTCCTCGTCGTGGCGAAGACCGTCACCGCGCTCGGCGTCGGCGTGCGCCTCGGCGTCCTCGGGATGGTCACGGGGTTCGCCGGGGGCCTGCTGGGGGGGCTGGAGCTCGGGGACACCTCCGGCATGGCCGCCACCGCCGGCTGGGCCCTGACCTTCACCGCCCTGGCCTCCGTCCTCGGGCTCGGCGTCGGCATGGTCGTGCGGCACAGTGCCGCCGCCATCAGCGGTCTGCTCGTCTGGTGGCTCGTCGCGGAGAACCTGCTGTGGGCCTTCCTGCCCGAGACCGTCTCCCGCTTCCTGCCCTTCTACGCGGGCGGGGCGGTGCTCGGCGTCGAGGTCGACACGGCCACTCCCGAGACGCTCGCCGTCGCCCTGACCCGGACGCAGGACGCGCTGGTCTTCGGCGGCTTCGCGGTCATCGCGCTCCTCGCCGGCACCGTGCTGCTGTACCGCCGGGACACGAACTGAGGACCGCCGGTCTGCGTCAGCGCCCCGGCGACAGCGCCGGCCGTCCTGGCGTTGCGTCGCGCGCCGCGACGACGAGCCCGGCCGACCACCCCGGCGCCCGGCCGCCCTCCGGCACCTGCACCGCGCCCCACACCGGCCCCATCTCGATGACGGAGCGCACACCGTCGCGGCGCACCTTGAGCGCTGAGTGGAACAGCCGTTGCCGAGGGCGACGCCCGCGCGCCGCGGCGAGAGCCTCGTACGCCCGCCCGCTCCACCGCACGAGGGGCGAGGCCTCACCGGCCCCGAGCGGCAGCCAGTACAGGTCGACGCAGGACGGCGGGGGTGATGGAGACGGTGACCGGGGTGCCATGGCGACCTCCTGCCACGAGCGAACAGCGCGAGGCGGCGGACGGGGCAGGGGCGAAGGTCCCGTTCTCGCGTGGGCGCCCGCGACATAGCGGCATCCACAGGACTCCAGTCCTGGGGAAACCGCGATGTCGGGCGTCGTCTCGGTGCGGCCGCCACCGGAACCACTGGTGGACAGCGCCGGCCTGTCCGGGACACACTCCGCGACCACGACGGCGACGACTGGAGGTCCCGTGCCCGCTCCCTTCGACCGCAGCGGCATGGAGCCGGGTCAGGACGGCGTCCGTCGCTACACCGGGCTGGCCCAGAACCTGCTGCACCTGCTGCGCGCCGCGGTGGACGCCTTGCCGGAGCGGTCGCGAACCGGCTGCCCAACGGGGTCGACTGGGTGCTCGGCTTCTGGGGGACGCTGCTCGCCGGTGCGGTCGCGGTGCCGGTCAACACCCGCTTCGCGCCGCCGGAGGTCGCGTACGTCCTGTCCGACTCGGGTGCGGTGCACGTCCTCGAGCCGGGTGTGGCCCTGCCGGACGGCGACCCGGTCACCGTGACCGACCAGGGCCATCGGGACCTCGCGGCGATCTTCTACACCAGCGGTACGACGGGGTTCCCCAAGGGCGCGATGACGACCCACGAGGACTTCGTGGCCAACGGCGAGACCTGCGTGCGCTGCCTCGCCCTGGACCGCAGCGAGCACCTGACGACGCTCATCTCGGTGCCGCTCTTCCACGTCACCGGCTGCAACTCCCAGCTGCTGGCGCTCACCGCCCTGGCCGGGACGTCGGTGATCATGCCGGTGTTCGACATCGCGGCGTTCCTGGCCGCGATCCAGGAGGAGCGGATCTCGGTCCTGACCACGGTCCCGGCGATCTACCACCTGGCGCTGGTGCACCCCGACTTCGCGCGCACCGACACCTCCTCGGTCCGTGCGCTGTCGTACGGCGGCGCGCCGATCGCCCCGGATCTGGTGCACCGGCTGAAGGAGGCGGTCCCGAGCGCGCGGGTCGGCAACGGCTTCGGGCTCACCGAGACGTCCTCGGTGTCGACCTTCCTGCCGCACGAGTGGGCTGCCGACCACGCCGACTCGGTCGGCTTCGCCGCGCCGGTGGTCGACCTCGACCTCGCCGATGTGGACCCGACGAGCGGTGTCGGAGAGCTGCTCATCCGCGGGCCGCACATCGTGGCCGGCTACTGGCGCAAGCCGGAGCAGACCGAGCAGGCCTTCGTCGACGGGTGGCTGCACACCGGCGACCTGGCGCGCATCGACGACGAGGGGCTCGTCCGCCTGGTCGACCGCAAGAAGGACATGATCAACCGCGGCGGGGAGAACGTCTACTGCGTCGAGGTCGAAGCGCGCTCGCTGCGCACCCGGCGGTCGGCGAGGTCGCGGTGCTGCGCCCGGGGACCGAGCTGGACCCCGCGGACCTGGCCGGCTTCGCCCGCGGGCAGCTCGCCGACTTCAAGGTCCCGCAGTACGTCGCGGTGCTCCAGGACCCGCTGCCGCGCAACGCGGGCGGCAAGGTCCTCAAGCCCGTGCTCCGTGACGAGACGTCGTGGGGCGCCCCGCTCCGCTGACGACCACCCGCTCCCCGAGGAGGAACGTGCCCACCGTCGAGACCGTACGAGGACCCGTCGACACCGCCGACCTGGGTCCGACGCTCATGCACGAGCACGTCTTCGTGCTGTCGACCGAGCACCTGCAGAAGTACGGCGCCGACGACTGGTGGGACGAGGACGAGCGCGTCGCCGACGCGGTCGACAAGCTCAACGCACTCAAGGCACTCGGCATCGACACCATCGTGGACCCGACGGTCTGGGGGCTCGGCCGCTACATCCCGCGGATCCAGCGCGTCGCCGCTCAGACCGACATCAACATCATCGTGGCCACGGGCGTCTACACCTACGACGAGCTCCCGCACCAGTACGAGCACCGCGGCCCTGGGCTGCTCCTCGACCTGCCGGTCGACCCGATGGTCACCGACTTCCGTCGCGACGTGGAGGTCGGGATCGCGGGCACGGGCGTCAGGGCGGCGTTCCTGAAGTGCGTCGTCGAGGCGAAGGGCCTCACGCCCGGCGTCGAGCGCAACCTGCGAGCCTGCGCGGCGACCCACCGGGAGACCGGAGTGCCCATCACCGTGCACACCTCGTCACCCACCCAGGCCGGCCGGCTGGTGCTGCAGGCCTTCGGCAAGGAGGACGTCGACCTGACCAAGGTCGTCATCGGGCACGCCGGGGACAGCACGACCTCGACTACCTCAAGGAGCTCGCCGACGCCGGCTGCCTGCTCGGGATGGACCGCTTCGGCCTCGACATCTACAACCCGGGCGAGGACAGGATCGCCACGATCGTCGCCCTCGCCGAGCAGGGCTACGCCGACCGGATGGTGCTCTCCCACGACGCCAGCTGCTACATCGACTACTTCCCCGGCGAGGCGCAGGCCGCTGTCGCACAGATCGCGCCCAACTGGAACTACACGCACATCAGCAACGACGTGCTGCCGGCGCTGCGCGAGCGCGGCGTCAGCGACGAGCAGGTCCGGCAGATGCTCGTCGAGGCACCGCGGCGCTACTTCGAGCGATGACCGAGCGGGGTCCGGGAAGACATGAGCGGCACCGTCGCCGTCACCAAGGACACGTTCGCCGAGACCGTGCAGGACAACGAGATCGTCCTGCTCGACTTCTGGGCCGGCTGGTGCGGGCCGTGCCGGACGTTCGCGCCGGTGTTCGAGAGGGCCGTCGAGGCGAACCCGGACGTCGGTTCGGCAAGGTCGACACCGAGGCCGAGCGGGAGCTGGCCGGCGCGTTCGAGGTCAGGTCGATCCCGACGCTGGTCGCCCTGCGGGACCGGACGATGGTGTCCTCCCAGCCCGGCTCGCGGGACCAGCGCGTGGGTCCGCAGCGGCCGTCCGGTCGAGACGGGGAGCGGCTGACGGCCGAGGCAGTGCCTACGCTCGACCGGGTGACCAACCCTGCGCTGGATCCCGCCCTCGAGGTCCTGCACCGCGTCTTCGGCTACGACGCCTTTCGCGGCCAGCAGGCCCGCGTGGTCGAGCACGTCGTCGCCGGTGGCGACGCGCTCGTGCTCATGCCGACCGGCGCGGGCAAGTCCCTGTGCTACCAGGTGCCTTCGCTCGTACGCCCTGGTGTGGGGGTCGTGGTCTCGCCATTGATCGCCCTCATGCAGGACCAGGTCGACGCGCTGACCGCGCTCGGCGTGCGGGCCGGCTTCCTCAACTCCACCCAGGACCCGGACCAGCGCCGGGCGGTGGAGCGGGACTTCCTGGCCGGCGAGATCGACCTGCTCTACCTCGCGCCCGAGCGGTTGCGGGTGCCCTCGACGCTGTCGCTTCTCGACCGCGGGAAGATCGCCCTGTTCGCGATCGACGAGGCCCACTGCGTCGCGCAGTGGGGCCACGACTTCCGGCCCGACTACCTCCTGCTGTCCGAGCTGCACGAGCGCTGGCCGCAGGTGCCCCGCATCGCGCTCACCGCCACAGCGACGGAGGCGACGCACGCCGAGATCGCCGAGCGGCTCGACCTCGGCGGCGCGTTGCACGTCGTCGCGAGCTTCGACCGGCCCAACATCCAGTACCGCATCGCCCCCAAGGACGAGCCGCGCACGCAGCTGCTTGCGCTGCTGCGCGAGGAGCACCCGGGCGAGGCGGGGATCGTCTACTGCCTGTCGCGCAAGTCCGTCGAGCGCACGGCGGCGTGGCTGACGCAGCAGGGCGTCGACGCGCTGCCCTACCACGCCGGGCTGGACGCCTCGGTGCGCGCGCGCAACCAGTCGCGGTTCCTGCGAGAGGACGGGCTGGTCATGGTCGCGACGATCGCCTTCGGCATGGGGATCGACAAGCCGGACGTGCGCTTCGTCGCGCACCTGGACCTGCCCAAGTCGGTCGAGGGCTACTACCAGGAGACCGGCCGCGCCGGGCGGGACGGGCTGGCGTCCACGGCGTGGCTGGCGTACGGGCTCGCCGACGTCGTCCAGCAGCGCAAGATGATCAATGACTCCGAGGGCGACCTCGCCCACCGGCGACGGCTGGCCGAGCACCTCGACGCGATGCTCGCCCTGTGCGAGACCGTCTCCTGCAGGAGGGTGCAGCTGCTCGCCTACTTCGGCCAGGCGAGCCAGGCCTGCGGCAACTGCGACACCTGCCTGGTGCCGCCGCAGACGTGGGACGGCACGGTCGCCGCGCAGAAGGTGCTGTCGACGCTCTACCGGCTCGACCGCGAGCGGGGGCAGCGCTTCGGTGCCGGTCAAGTGGTCGACATCCTGCTGGGCAAGCGGACGCCGAAGGTCGAGCAGCACGCGCACCACGAGCTGTCGGTGTTCGGCGTCGGGACCGAGCTGTCCGAGGGGGAGTGGCGCGCCGTGGTCCGTCAGCTGCTGGCCCAGGGACTCATCGTCGTCGAGGGGGCCTACCAGGTCCTGGCGCTGACCGACGCGAGCCGTCCGGTGCTGGCCGGGCAACAGGCGGTGCTGATGCGCAAGGACGCGCCAACCAGGGGAGGGCGCCCGGCGCGCTCCCGCGGCCGTACGGCCGCGGGCGCCGTCGAACTGCCCGCGGGCGCGCTGCCGGTCTTCGAGCGGCTGCGGGCCTGGCGCTCGGCGACGGCCAAGGAGCAGGGCGTCCCGGCGTACGTCGTGTTCCATGACGCGACGCTGCGGGAGATCGCGAGCGCCCTGCCGGCCACGACGGCGGCGCTCGGGACGATCAGCGGGATCGGCGAGGGCAAGCTGGCCAAGTACGGCGACGGGGTCCTGGCAGTGCTCGCCGAGCAGTGAGCGCTCAGGGCCGAACGACTCTTACCTCGGGCCCTTGCGTGCGCTGTCCGGCTAGGGGCGGTTAGGGGGCGGTTAGGGGGCGGTTAGGGGCGCCGCCGGCGCCTTGGGCGCCGGGCCGACCCGGCGACAGCGCGCCGTACGGCCTCGCGCGGTGCCTCCGTCACGGGCGCCGGCCGCCACGCCTGTTCGCTCGGGGTCACCACGGCCTCGATCTCGACGCGGAGCCGGTCGATGCCGGACAGCAGCGCCCCGTGCTGCTGCCACGCGCCCTGGTCGACCTCCGGGTGGACGGCCAGCAGCCGGGCGAGTCGGTCGCGCTGCTCGACGGCGGCCGCCAGGCACGCGCCCACCGTCGCCCGCGTCGCGTCCGCCGGCTGCGACGCCGCGCTGAACGCGCCCGCGCTCCGGGTCGCCCGCGCCAGGGTGGCGAGCACGTCCGCGAGCGCGTCGCGGGCGTCCTGCGGGTAGGGGCCGGACTGCTCGTGCTCCGGGACGAAGTAGGCCCGGTCGAGCAGGGCCCGGCAGATGTTGCGCAGCGAGACGTAGCAGTGCTCGAGGCCGACCAGACCGGCCCGGAGGCGGGGTCGGGCAGCGCGGGCGGCCACGCCGCGGGGGTGCAGCCGGACGCTCTCCTCCGCCCGGTCGAGGTCCCGGTCGACCCGCTCCACGTCACTCCCGAGGGCGCGCGCCCGGTCGAGCCATCGGTCGGCAGCCTCCCGCGACCACCCGGCGCGCAGGTCGTCGGAGAGCTCGTCGAGGAAGGCCGCCAGCCGACCGGCGAGCCGGCCGACGGCGTCCTCGGCCGACCGCACGTGCAGGGGCGGGGCCACCAGGAGGTTGGTCAGCAGCCCGGCGGCACCGCCGAGCAGCGTCTCCACCACCCGCCCGGTCGCCCCCGACGCGCTGCCACCCAGGGCAAGCACGATCATGGCGCTGATCGGGACCTCCAAGAGGTACTCCTTGAGCCTCAGCAGCCGCCCCACGAGCAGGGAGGCGAGTACCAGCAGGCCAAAGCTCCACCACGAGACTCCGAGCAGGTCGGCGACCGCGACGGCCAGCACCACACCCGCGAGCACGCTGACGATCCGTCCGAGGGCGTGGGTGAGCGTCTGGAAGAGCGTGAGCTGCACGACGAGCAGGGCCGTGAGCGGGGCCAGCACCCGGTCCGGGCTGGTGTCGAAGGCGCCAGCCAGGACGTACGCCAGCACCGCCGCGAGCGTCAGCTTGGCCGTCCGCAGCCCCGGCAGCCGGCTTCCCCGCAGCTGCTGCGCGAGGTGCCGCACGGTGGTCACACCTGCGGGCCTACCCGGCTGAGCAGGGGTGATCCTTCGTGGGTCACGGTGGCCACGACGGCGGCGCGTCCCCGTCGGACGACGAGCCGGTCGAGGCCAGACCGCTTGTCGCTCGCAGGACGGGTAGAGGCTCCACGACGAAGGAGGCTGCATGCTGCTCGAACGACTCGGCGCGAGCTGGACCGACCTGGGGGTGGTCCTCCTGGCGGGGCTGGGCGCGTACGTCGCCGTGATCGCCCTGACCCGGCTCGCCGGGGTCCGCTCGCTGGCCAAGATGTCGAGCTTCGACTTCGCGGCGACGGTCGCGGTCGGCTCCACCTTCGCCTCGGTGCTGCTGGGGACGGCGCCGCTGGTCAGCGGGCTGCTGGCGCTCGCGTTGCTGTTCGGGTTGCAGTACGTCGTCGCGACCCTGCGCCGCCGCAACCTGCTGCACGGGCTCGTCGACAACTCCCCGATCCTGCTGATGGCGGGGCCGCAGGTGCTTGAGGACAATCTCCGTCTCGCCCGCCTCGGTCGTGAGGAGCTCTGGGCCCAGCTGCGGCTCGCGGGGGTCCACCGGCGGGACCAGGTGCTGGCGGTGGTCATGGAGACCACCGGTGACGTCAGCGTCCTGCGTGCCGGGGAGCCCTTCGACGACGAGCTGCTGCGCGGCGTGCGCGGCGTCGAGCACCTGGGCTGAAGGAGGACGAGCTTCGTCCTCAACGCCGTACGCGTCGGGTCGCCCAGGCCAGGAGCACCACGGCCGCGGCGAGCAGCAGGTGGTCGACGTCGACAGCGGGCCGCCACCGCACGGTGCCGTCCCGGACGACGTACGCGCCGATCGGGCGAGCGGTGGGCACAAGGCCGCCACCGCCGCCCTCGCCCTCCCGCCCTTGCCCCCCGCCGCCCGCGCTCGTGACGACGGCAGCGGGGATGACGGTGGGCCCGTCCTTCTCGTACGGTCGCTATGCCCGCTATGCCCGCTATGCCCCGAGCGGGAGCAGGGACCGGTAGTCGTGGGCGTACGGCACGACCTCCGGGGGAGCGGCG
>Ga0335397_10002379_pt1 | contig 25672 bp, 22 predicted proteins | sample MAT04_FD_205740 | JGI IMG/M metagenome (GOLD analysis project Ga0335397, IMG submission 205740) | Freshwater microbial communities from Lake Fryxell liftoff mats and glacier meltwater in Antarctica - MAT-04 (spades assembly) (version 2) ... | reverse complement strand
CAAGGGCGACACCCATTGGGAACGCCCCACCGACGACCGCGATTTCGCAACGGTGTTAGCGGCCGACCTGATCCCCTTCCGCGAACTCATCGCCGCAGGCATCGACGGCATCATGGCCGCGCACCTGATCTTCCCAAATATCGACCCACAACTCGCAGGCTTTTCGCCGTATTGGTTGCAGGAAATTTTGCGTCATAAACTGCACTTTAAGGGCGTCATCTTTACCGATGATTTGGGGATGGTGGCAGCACACGCAGCAGGTGATTTGACTGAGCGTGCCGAAGCCGCCGTGCAAGGCGGCGCCGACGTCGTGTTGCCGTGCAATGATCGTCCCGGGCTCATCGAGATGCTGGACAAATGGCAACCCTCAACGGAGCCCTCGCTTTCGCGTAAATGGGAGCGTATGCGGAAGAAGGCGGCGGGACGGCGTCTGTAGCCTGTAGGGTGGGCATCCCGTGCCCACGCGCTGGAGGCGGCGTCGAACGAACGCGGTTCGAATACGGAATGTTGGTTCGTCCGCGTGGGCGCAGGGCGCTCACGCTACAAAGTGCGTCCGCCGCCTAAAATCAGGCCATGTCAGATTGTCTGCAAGCGCGCCGAACACATCGCTCAAAATTTCTTGTAGCTTTTTGCTGCAACCCAGCCCGAATCGGGGCTAGCACAGCAATAATGCATTTTATCGACTTCTGCGAAAATGGCAGCCTAGCCCAAGTGCAGGCGTGCTTTTTCGCAAAAGCTGTATCTACGAGTTGCGGATCACTAGCATGACTCCGCAAGTCCAAGACACCCTCAAATCGCTCCCGCTCCGCCCAGGCGTTTACCGCATGATCGGGCCCGAGGACGTGGTGCTCTACGTTGGCAAGGCGAAGAATTTGAAGAGTCGGGTGTCGTCGTATTTTGTGAAGAACGACCACAGTGCGCGCATCGCGATGATGGTGTCGCAGGTGGAGCGGATCGACACCACGGTGACGCGCTCGGAGTCCGAGGCGCTGCTGCTTGAAAACAACCTCATCAAAACGCTGGAGCCGAAGTACAACGTCGTCTTCCGCGACGACAAAAGCTATCCGTATTTGTGCATCAGCGGCGACCCGTATCCGCAGCTGCGATTTTTTCGCGGCAAACCGGACAAACGGCATCAATATTTCGGCCCGTTCCCGAGCGCGTGGAGCGTGCGCGAAGGCATTCAAACGCTGCAAAAAGTGTTTCAGTTACGAGTGTGCGAAAACACTGTTTTCGCGCATCGTTCGCGACCCTGCATGCTCGCGCAAATCGGGCGTTGCACGGCACCCTGCGTCGGACAAATCAGCGAGGAAGACTACGCCGCCGATGTGAAAAACGCATCGATGTTCTTGCGCGGACAACAGTCCGAAGTCGTAAGCGATTTGCAGACGCAGATGGAAACCGCTGCGATGAATCTTGAATTCGAGAAGGCCGCACGTACCCGCGACAAAATCGCGCGGCTCAATCGGCTGGTCAGCAAACAGTTCGTCTCCAGCGTGTCCGAACGCGACGTCGATGTGCTCGCGCTCGTCCACGAGAGCGGAATGATCGCAGTGAATGTAGTAATGATTCGCGGCGGGCAGCACGTCGGCGACCGCACCCATTTCCCCGTGAAAAACGCTAGCTCTGAGGTCATGCCCAATGAGGAATTGATCGAGGTGCTGGAGAGCTTTATTGCGCAGCACTACATCGGTCGCGAAGTGCCGCGCAGCATTGTGTCGACGCTTGAGTTTGATGTCGGCGCGCTCGCTGAAGCGCTGTCGATGCAGGCCAACAGCAAGGTCGATCTGCAGTGCAATCCCATCGGCGAAAAGCGTGTGTGGCTGCGCATGGCGGAGGAAAACGCGCGCCTCGCGATCGCTGCGCGCCAGCGCCAAAGCGACACCGGCAATGACCGGTTGCAAGCACTGATTGAGGCCATCGGTTTGCCCGAAGGCACGCAGCGTCTGGAGTGTTTCGACATCTCGCACACGATGGGCGAGGCCACGGTCGCGAGCTGCGTGGTGTGGGACAACAACGGCATGCAGACCGGGCAATATCGCCGTTTCAATATCGAAGCCGAGACCAACGGCGACGACTACATGGCGATGAAAGAAGCGCTCACCCGCCGCGCCGCGCGCATCGCAAAAGAAGAGGTGCCACGCCCCGACGTCTGGGTCATCGACGGCGGTAAAGGCCAGGTCGGCATCGCCGCCAACGTGCTCGCCGAAGCGGGCCTGCACGACATCATCCTGTTCGGTTCCGCCAAAGGTGTCGAGCGCAAAAAAGGCATGGAACAAATCATCTTCCCCGACCGTGGAGATGCGATCAGACTACGCGCCGATCACCCCGGTCTGCACCTTATCCAGCAGATGCAAGACGAAGCCCATCGCTTCGCCATCATGGGCCACCGCGCCAAACGAGCCAAGAATCGCGAGGGCTCCGCGCTTGATGACATTGAAGGGATAGGGCCGAAGAAACGGCGCGATTTACTGAAGCAGTTCGGCAGCGTTCGCGGGGTTGGCGCGGCTAGCATTGAGGATATCAAGCGCGTGGGCGGGATTTCCGATGAGCTGGCGCAACGGATTTATCTGGCATTGCATTGAGTATTGAGCAAACTATGTGGCACTGTAGTGTGTGTGAAGACCACTCAACTAGGCGTGCTTATTGCTCCGGCCCGGTGAAGTATTCACTTTTCCGTTCGTGGTGAGCTTGTCGAACCATGAACACACTTCATACTTGACCGGGCCGAAGCAATAGTTGGTCGAGAATCCCTTCAAACGCACACTTTCTGCCCGGGCAGGCGCAAAAGCGGACGACAGCGCAGTCGTGCCGGGCGACACTGGGTTGCTGTAGCGCACCGCCAAGGCGCCTGTTTGCCCCATAATCGGGAAATTCTCGTAAACCCGGAAGGCGGTCCAGATAGGGCTGGCGGGCAATCCGGAATTTCCTTTTGTTTTGGCAGAGCCGTGATGTGACACACGCCGCCCTGCTTTAAGCCTCGGTTGATGGCCGCCTGATAAAAAAAGTGTATCTATGATCCATAACACGCGCCCCAGCACCAGCCTTGGTGGCCAGTGGCACACTGCTTTACCCCGCAAGACGCTCATCGGCTTCTTGGTCGCGCTGGTTGCCGTGCTAGCCATGACGGTTGTCTCCTATTACGCCTTGCAGGCTCGATCGGCGGGCGCACAAAAGATCGTGCAATCGCTCGACCGGACGGGCAAGAGCGAGGAAGTGATCTCCACGCTCAAGGACGCGGAGAGAGGTCATCGCGGCTATCTTCTGCTGGGCACCGAGGCCCATCTCGAGCCGTACCTTGTCGCGCTCGCCGAACTGCCGCGCAACATCGCGGATCTTCGGCGCTTGGCGGAAGACAGCCCGGCGCAACTGCAGCGACTCGACGTCGTCGAACGCGTTGCCGCCGACCGGATGGCAATTCTTAAGGCGGGCGTCGAACTCAAGCGCGCGGGTCAGTCTGAAGCCGCGCTCGAGCTGATTCGTTTGGGCCGAGGAAAGCAGCTGATGGACCGTCTGGGTGCGTTGATCGACGAGATGCAGGCCGCCGAGCGCGCGACACGCGATCTCAGCACACAAGAATGGGAGCAGGCCGTCGCCTTCTCAACGTTCGTCAACTGGGCGGGTGCGGCGATCTTGCTCTTCCTCATCGTCGCCAATGCCGTCGCGTCATCGCAGGATTTTCGCCAGATGCAAGTGCAGGCATGGCTGAGGATCGGGCAGAACGAGCTGGGCGACTTGCTTCAGGGTGAGCAGGATATCGACACGCTGGGCGGGAAAATCGTTGATTTTGTCGCCCGCTATCTCAACGCTCAGGTGGGCGCCGTGTACCTTTCCGAAACCGGACAGCCGCTTCGGCTGATCGGCGGTTATGCACTTCCAGTTGCCACTTCAAATGGCGCCGACAGCGCTCGCCCCGTGGGTGGCCTGACCCAACGCGTCTTGCAGGATCGGTCTGTGCTGCTGGTCAGCGATGTACCGCCGGACTATTTCCCTGTGAGCTCCGGCTTGGGCAGAGGCCAAGCAAGGCATCTGGTGCTGTCACCCGCCAGCGCAGACGGGGTTGCCAACGCGGTTCTGGAACTGGGCTTTTTTCATACCGTCGCTGCGCATGAACTGGAGTGGCTTGGCATGCTCGCCGAGCCTATCGGTATGGCCCTGAGAACGGCGCAACTGCGCAAGACGCTGGCGCTGGCACTGGAAGAATCACAGCTGCAGGGTGAGGTGCTGCAAAGTCAGCAAGAAGAGTTGCGCGCCTCTAACGAAGAGCTCGAAGCGCAAAGCCGCGCACTCCAGGAAAGTGCCGTGCGCCAGGAAGAGCAGCAGGCGGAACTGGAGGAAACCAACACCCAGCTCGAAACCCAGGCAGAAGAGTTGCAATCCCAGAAAGACGGACTCGAGCGCGCCCAGCATGAATTGACGCTGCATTCAGACGAGCTGTCGCGCGCCAACCGGGTGAAGTCGGAATTCCTGGCCAATATGAGCCATGAGCTGCGCACACCGCTCAACAGCGCGCTCATCCTCTCCAAGCTGTTGGCCGACAACGCAAATGAAAACCTCACCGACGAGCAGGTACAGTTTGCACAGACCATTTACAGTGCCAACACCGATCTGCTCACGCTCATCAACGACATTCTTGACCTCTCGAAGATCGAGGCCGGCCAGGTTGATGTGCATCTGGAGAAGCTCTCGCTGCGGGCGATGGTCGAGCAACTGCGCCGCACATTCGATCCACTCGCGGCCCAGAAGGGCGTGCGTCTGGAGACCGCCATCAAGGACCCGGACGACAGCATCGTCAGCGACGGCCAGCGCCTGCAGCAGGTGCTGAAGAATCTGGTGTCCAATGCCGTGAAGTTCACCGAACGCGGCACGGTACAGCTCACCGTTGACGCGCTGACCTCTGCCGATGGCGTGGCACTGGTGCGTTTTTGCGTCATCGACACCGGCGTCGGCATCGCGCCCGAGCATCAGGGCCTCATCTTCGAAGCGTTTCGCCAGGCCGATGGCAGCACCCACCGCAAGTACGGTGGAACGGGGCTCGGCTTGTCGATCTCACGGGAGCTTTCACGCCTGCTGGGGGGCGATGTCACGCTGCACAGTGCGTCAGGCGTGGGCAGCACCTTCACATTGACGGTTCCGCGTTTCCTCGGTGCGCCCGGCACCACCGCAACCCACGGCCCGGCTTCGGCCCCGGTCGTATCAGCGCCCGTGCGCGCCCTCGTTGCCCCTGTCCCGGCTCAGATGCCGACTCAGATCCCGGTGGCAAAAATTGTGGACGACGACCGTGACACCCTCATCCCGACGGATCGCGTGATTCTGGTGGTGGAGGACGACGCCGCCTTTGCCCACATCCTGGTCGAACTGGGACGTGAGCGCGGTTTCAAGGTGGTCGTCGCACCGTCCGCCGAAGACGGCATCGCAGCGGTCCATGCGTACCACCCGGTGGGCGTGCTGCTGGATGTCAGGCTACCCGACCACTCCGGGCTGACGGTGCTTGATCGCTTGAAGCGCAACTCCACCATGCGCCACATTCCGGTGCACATGATCTCGGCAGAAGACCATGTACAGCAGGCGCTTGAGCTCGGCGCGCTGGGCTATACCCTCAAGCCCGTCAAGCGCGAGGAGCTGTTGCGCGCCCTACAGCGCATGGAGCAAAAGCTGGAGCAAACGATGGGCCGTGTGCTGGTCGTCGAAGACAACGCGCACCAGCGCCAGGCCATCGAGGCGCTGCTGGGCCAGGGTGGTGTCAGCGTCACATCGGTCGCCAGCGCGGGCGATGCACTGGCGGCGTTGCAGGCCGCGACGTTTGACTGCATGGTGGTCGATCTCACCTTGCCCGACTTCAGCGGCTACCAGCTGCTGGAGCGCATGGCGGCCGACGAACGCTATTCGCACCCGCCCGTTATCGTCCACACCGGAAGCGCGCTCACCCGTGACGAAGAGCAGCGGCTGAACCAGTACTCGCACTCGATCATCATCAAGGGCGCGCGCTCGCCTGAGCGGCTGCTTGATGAGGTGATGCTGTTCCTGCATCAGGTCGAGGCCAAGCTGCCGCTGGACCGCCAGAGAATGCTGCGCGAGGCCCGCAACCGGGACGCTGCGTTTGACGGCCGACGCATCCTGTTGGCCGAGGACGATGTGCGCAATGTCTTCGCCTTGACCAGCGTACTGGAGCCACTGGGCGCCAAGATGGTGATCGCGCGCAACGGCCGCGAGGCGCTGGCCCTGCTGGACAAGCATGGCGTTGCGAGTGATCAGAGCGGTGGCATCGACATGGTCTTGATGGACATCATGATGCCCGAGATGGATGGCTTTGCAGCGATGCGTGCCATCCGTGAGCAGCCCCATTGGCAACTGCTGCCGATCATCGCGCTCACCGCCAAGGCGATGAAGGATGACCAGCAGCAGTGTATTGCGGCGGGTGCGTCCGACTATATGGCCAAACCCATCGATGTGGAGAAGCTGCTGTCGCTGTTGCGGGTCTGGATGCGCAAGCGATGAAGCCGCTGATACCGCTGGAGCACCAGCTCGGCAAACCGTTTGACATAGAGCTCACACTGCTACTGGAGGCCATTTTCCAGCAGTACCATTGCGATTTTCGCGGCTATGCCCTGTCGTCCCTGCGGCGGCGGATGCATCAGGCCATGCAGCACTTTGGGGCCGCGTCGCTCTCGGAGTTGCAAGGGCGGGTGCTGCACGATGCGCAGGCGATGTCGGTGCTGCTGGGCTATCTCACGGTACAGGTGAGCGACATGTTTCGCGATCCGACCCACTTTTTGGCCTTGCGCCGCGATGTGTTGCCGATTCTTGCAACCTATCCGTCGTTTAAGATATGGATCGCGGGCTGCAGCTCTGGCGAGGAGTTTTATTCCATGGCCATCCTGCTGGAGGAAGAGGGACTGCTGGACCGCGCCATGATCTATGCCACCGACATCAACGATGAGGCGCTGCGCAAAGCTCAAGCCGGTGTGTACGCGGTGGACCGCGTGGCGGGCTTCTCGCACAACTATGTCAAGACTGGCGGCAAGGGCTCGCTGTCGGACTGGTACACAGCCGCCTACAACGGTGTCATTTTCGATCAGCGCTTGCGCCGAAACGTCGTCTTTAGCGATCACTCGCTGGCGACCGACGGCGACTTCACGGAGACCCACCTCGTGCTCTGCAGAAACGTGTTGATCTACTTTGATCGCCCGCTGCAAGACCGCGCCATTGCCTTGTTCGCGCAATCGCTGGTGTCACGCGGATTCCTCGCACTGGGCTCCAAAGAGAGTCTGGGCGTGCCGTCGTGCGCCCCCGGTTTCGAGACCTTTGACGGGCACGAACGCATTTACCGAAAAAAATAGCACCCTTCGACTGCACCGCATGAACACCACTGCCACCATCCTCCTTGTTGACGACCTTGAAGAAAATCTGCTCGCTATGTCGGCCCTGTTGCGGGCGCCCGATGTTCGCGTGTTGATGGCGCGCTCCGGTGCCGAGGCGCTGGAAATTGTTCTGGTGAACGAGATTGCACTCGCACTGGTGGATGTGCAGATGCCCGACATGGATGGCTTTGAGCTGGCTGAGCTGATGCGCGGCAGCGAGCGCAGCAAGTATGTGCCGATCGTCTTCATCACCGCGGGGGCGCATGACCGCCAGCGGCAATTCAAAGGCTTCAACTTCGGCGCAGTTGATTTCCTCTACAAACCCGTTGAGCCGCATGTTCTGACCAGCAAGGTCGCCGTATTTGTTGAGTTGTTTCGGCAGAAGAAGGCGCTTTCGCGCGTGTCCGCTTTGCAAAACGCTATTTTTAACAGCGCCAACTTCTCCAGCATCGCTACCGACGCCAATGGCGTCATCCAGATTTTTAACGTCGGGGCCGAGCGCATGTTGGGCTTCACGGCCATCGAGGTGCTGAACAAGATCACGCCAGCCGATATTTCTGATCCGCAAGAAGTGGTTGAGCGAGCCCGGGTGCTGAGCCTGGAGCTGGACACTGTCATTACCCCAGGTTTTGAGGCACTGGTGTTCAAAGCCTCGCGCGGCATAGAAGACATTTATGAGCTGACCTATATCCGCAAGGACGGCAGTCGCCTGCCTGCCGTGGTGTCGGTCACTGCGCTGCGTGATGCGCAAGACGCCATCATCGGCTACCTGCTGATCGGCACCGACAACACCGGACGCAAGCGGGTTGAAGACGAGCGCAGAGAAATCGAGAAACTCCTGCAACAAAAGAACATCGAGCTGGAGGCCGCGATCACGGTAGCAGACAAAGCCAACCGCGCCAAATCAGACTTTCTGTCCAGCATGAGCCATGAATTGCGTACCCCGCTCAACGCGATTCTGGGTTTTGCCCAACTGATTGAAGCCGCTGTGCCACCGCCATCACTCAGCCAAAAGCGTAGCGTTGATCAGATACTCAAAGCCGGCTGGTACCTGCTGGAGCTGATTAACGAAATTCTTGACCTTGCAATGATTGAATCCGATCGGGCGACCTTGTTCCAGGAACCTGTTTCACTGCACGCGGTGTTGCTGGAGTGCCAGGGTATGGTCGAAACACAGGCCAACAGGCGCGGCATCGGCATGTCTTTCCCGTCCATCGATGCGCACTGCTTCGTCTTTGCAGATCGAATCCGAATCAAGCAGGTGCTGGTCAATCTCCTGTCCAATGCCATCAAGTACAACCGGATCGATGGTTCACTTTCGGTGGAAAGCGCCCTGTGCCCTCCCCATTCGATTCGCATCGGTGTGCGCGATACCGGTGACGGTTTGACGCCGGAGCAGCAGGAGCGGCTCTTTGAGCCCTTCAATCGCCTTGGCAGAGAGGGTGGTACAGAAGAAGGCACGGGCATTGGGCTGGTGGTCACCAAACGGCTGGTCGAATTGATGGGCGGCCGTATTGGGGTCGATAGTGCGGTCGGGGTAGGCAGTGTGTTCTGGTTTGAATTGGAGCTGACCGACGCTGCCTTGCCTGACGCGGTGGACGCGGCACATGCTGCGCTGGCGCCAGCCACTAACCCAATTGCCCCGCTCGTGCGCACCTTGCTTTACGTGGAAGACAATCCGGCCAATCTGGATCTGGTTAAGCAGCTAATTGCCAGACGCGCCGACCTGAACCTGCTGACTGCGACCAATGGCCCTGCCGGGATCGAGTTGGCGCGCACCGTGCTCCCCAAGGTGATCTTGATGGACATTAACCTGCCGGGTATGAGTGGAATTGATGCGATGCAGATTCTGCGCGCGGAACCCCTGACCGCGCATATTCCCATAATTGCTGTAAGTGCCATCGCATCGAAAATTGACGTCGAAAACGGTATCAAAGCCGGTTTTTTCAGCTTCGTTACCAAACCCATCCGGGTTTCCGGTTTCATGAAATCCCTTGACGAAGCGCTGGCGCATTCCAAAGCGCTCTGAGCCCACATTTTTTTGCCACAGATGACGCAGATGACACCGATGACACAGATGACACCGATGAGTCTCGATCTGATCAATTTCTATGCTGAGAGAGGTGGTGTGACGCCTGTTTTTTCAGCGAAAGTAGCGGATTGCCTCGCCGCGCAGCCAGACTATCGGCCCGCCACAGTTGCCGACGCAGCAATGACCGCGTGCTGACAGATCCCTTACACGTCGGTCTCGATCAAATATTTTCGCGTTGACAATCGGTGACGTTGTGCCGGTTCGCAACGAAACTGTTGCCTATGTTGGGCGAGCGCTTGATGCTGCCGCGTAACCCTGCAGAGCGGATATCTGAACGGGAATCCGTCATGGGCTCGTAGACAACGATGATCGATTGCGCGCTGCGCTGAAGTTTATGCAAAATATGTGCCAGTGAAATTTGCCAGTTAATTTCATCATGAAATTAACCGTCTGGATGCTGCCCCCTCAATCGTCCGCTCAGCCGCTCATAATTTAGTGGCACGTTGCCACTAATCACGGTGGATCACCCCCTCAAGCGTCCGCTCAGCCCCTCAACTTTTAATTACAAGTCGTAATTAAACCAGGTGGAGTACCCCCTGAAACGTCTGCTCAGCCCCTCCTAATGCACATATGGCTCCGTCGAATGCAAATAAGTGCCTGGCGCATCCGAGATTGAAGCCCTTGGTATCGATGTATTGCTTTGCGGAGCACAGGCGCGCATATTAATTCTGGAACATCTGTACGGCAATGCACCCTCGAGGATTACAAAAGATGTCGATTTCGCTTTTGCAATAACCGATTGGCCTCAATACGAGCAATTGAAAGCTGCATTGGTGGAAACAGGACTTTGGTATCGTGGGAAAGAACCTCAACAGCTACTTCCTGCAAAGCCTGGCCTCAGCATGCATGTAGACCTCGTTCCGTTTGGTGAGAGCGCCGATGCGCAGGGCGACATTGGATTGCCACCTGAGCCCAAATTTGCCCTGATGAGCGTAGTGGGGTTTGCTGAGACGCACGAAGCGGCATTGCTAGTCGAGATTGAGCCGGACTTATGTGTATCGGTTGTCAACGTTGCCGGTATCGCCATGCTTAAGCTGATCACTTGGCATGACCGACTCAAGCAAGGTGGTGGTGACAAACACGCCTTAGATTTTGCCCAGTTATTGAGAATTTATGGCGATCTGCCGCTTAACTATCCAGATCGTGTTTATGGTGATGATGTACCCGACGCTGTCAAAGACAAAGCAGGCTACGACCCCGACAAATGTGGAGCATGGCTACTCGGTCACGACGTCGCGCGCATCGCGAAGTCCTTGACGCGCGAGAAGCTCTACCAGGTATTCACGCGTAACGACAGGCTGGTCAGGGACGCCACCAAGGCATCGCACTTCAAACATAACAGTGATCTGGCTTCAGAATACGTTGACTTTTTCTGGGCTGGCTATGACTACGCAGTTGCTGAGGATATGAATGATCGAATCGCGCCTGACTGAGCGGATTTATTTGGCGCCACACTAAGTTCACTGGCAGGCGAGTTGAGGAAGGACGCCGTTTGGTTAACGCTTCTTCTGAGCCACGATTGAATCCACGTGTTAGTATTACTCTGTATTACTAACCGAAATTTTAATTATGAGCGACGCATCAACCTCGGTTACCAGCAAAGGCCAAGTCACGATCCCAATTGACGTCCGGCAGAAGCTCGGCATACATCAAGGCAGCCGAATCGGGTTTCGGGTTCGTGGCAACGTAGTGGAGATGAGCGTATTGCAGGCGGTCGCTGCGCCGGAGTCAATCGTTAGCGGTTTCGGCATGCTGAAGTCAAAGCGGCGCGCGGTCGCGGCGGACTTTGACGCGGCGACGCTGGTGCGCGCTCCCAAGATTTCGCTTAAGTCGCCCAAAGTCAGCAAGTGATTGGTCTCGATACCAACGTGCTTGTACGGTACTACGTTGATGACGCAATTGACAAAGAGGCTGTTCGCCAGCGTGTCGCTGCGAAGCGGCTGATTGAGTTGGGGCAACCGCTGCGGGTGGCGACTACCGTTCTGCTTGAGCTGGAATGGGTGCTGCGCGGGTATTACGAGTTCACGCGTGCGGATATTTCCGGCGTGTTTGCGCATTTGCTGGCGCTGCCGCACGTGACCGTGCAAGATGCGCCGACGGCGACGCGCGCGCTCGCGGCGTATTCATTGGGGTTTGATTTTTCTGATGCCCTTCATCACGCGAGTTACGCCGACTGTGAGTCGGTCGCAAGCTTTGATGATAAAGGCTTTGCCCGCAAGGCAAATAAACGAGCAATGTTGCCGCGAGTTTCCGTTCCCCGCTGAGCTACATGGTGACAAGGGCGGACTAAGCTTTGCAAATCGCGACCACATTCTGATGACATGAACACTGACCAACTTCGTGCTCTACGGATGGCGCTGAAGCATTTTTTAGCCTCAACGCCACCGGCTGATGCGCAGCGATACGCGCATGCCATTTCGCAATTCGCCACCAGCGTTGCGCGCCCGTGGAGCCGCGCTACGCTTGAAGGGCACCTGACCGCATCTGCGTGGGTACTGGATCGCACGCATACCCACGCGGCGATGATTCACCATCGCAAATTGGGTCGCTGGCTACAGCCCGGTGGACATATTGAAGATGAGGATGCGTCGTGGCGAGCGGCAGCGCAGCGTGAGGTGACGGAAGAGGTTGGCCTGACCGCGTTCATTGCGATGCCGGACGCTGAGCAATTGTTTGATGTCGATGTTCACCCAATTCCAGCGCGCTCCGATGTGCCTGCGCACTTCCACTACGACCTGCGCTTTTTGTTTGTTGCCGCTGTCGACGCAGCGCTTGGCGACACGCTGAAACTCAACGCCGATGAGGCGCACGATTGCCGCTGGTTTCGGCTCACTGATCTTGCAAATGATCCCGCGCTGGAGCCGTCGCTGCGTCGCATGGTTGAATTGAGCATTCGCCACTTTTCGTAAATCAGCGCTGCGGGCGTGATCAGCAACCACATAATCAAGAAATCAATGCCGTACAAGGAGGCGGACCTCGTTCCCGTAGCGATGATCGCGCTGGCGCCATCGATCATCGTTGCACCACCGAATTCGACCTGTCACAACCTGCGCGAATTCGTTGAGGCATCGAAAAAAGAGCCGGGAGGGTTTAATTTCCCGACGGCTGGCACCGGCAGCACCCCGCATTTCGTGGCGGAAGTGCTCAAAACAAAGTACGGCGCGAACCTGCAAGTGGTGCCCTACAAAAGCGGCAACGAGAGCGCGACGGCGATTATGGGCGGACAGGTGCATGCGACCAGCGAGGCGAGCATCGTGTCGTTGCCGAAAGTGAAGGGCGGCAAGATGAAGGCGCTGGCTGTGACGTGGACGAAACGTATCTCGGTCTCCCCTGAATTGACGACCGCGACAGAGCACGGCTGTCCAGATATCAACATCGTGCATTGGGCCTCAAAGCGACGGGCATTGAGCCCATCGGCGGCACGCGGGCATCATTCATCCAGTTTGTCGCGGAAGAGCGCGCACGGCTCGCGGCCATCATCAAATTTTCCGGCATGAAAGAGGACTACACAGAATGGAGAATCAAGCGACGCACCGTAACGGCATCAAGCGCATCGTCGTCTATTGCGGTGCCAACGTGGGTAACAATCCCGCTTACAAAGAAGCGGCTGAAACAGTTGGGCGAACGCTCGCGGAGCAGGGCATTGGCCTGGTTTATGGCGGCGGCGGCGTGGGGCTGATGGGCGTGGTCGCTGACGCAGCGCTGGCGGCCGGTGGCGAGGTGATCGGCGTTATTCCGGAGGCGCTGAAGGTGCTGGAAGTCGGGCATAAAAATCTGACTGCGATGCATGTCGTGCCCGATATGCACAGCCGCAAGGCAATGATGCTGGGGCTGGCTGACGCCGTGATCGCTATGCCCGGTGGCTTTGGCACGATGGATGAATTGTTCGAGGCCCTGACCTGGAGCCAGCTCGACTATCACCGAAAACTATGTGGGCTGTTGAACGTGGCGGGCTACTACGATCACCTGATCGCATGGATCAATCATTCGGTCGACGTCGGGTTGGTCAAGGCAGTGAATAAAGACCTGATCGTGTCCAGCGACGACGTGGATGAGTTGCTCCGCGGGCTGCGCAAGCGGGAGTTTCCCCTGTCGCAGAAGTGGATGGGGCGATGACGCAATCATGCGGTTTGGCACCGATTTGTAGGAGCGGCGAGAGCCGCGAATGCACCAGCGGCGGCAACGCTTTCGCGGCTCTCGCCGCTCCTGCAAGTGTCCGCGCTGCGACCCGTGCCAAAATGCACGCATGCTGCTTAATCTGCCCACCACACTCACCTGGATCCGCATTGCGTTGATCCCAGCGTTCGTGGGCGTCTATTACCTGCCGCATGACTGGCTGACGCCCACCCAGCAAAACTGGACCGGCGCGCTGATTTTTGCTTTCGCGGCGATCACCGACTGGGCCGATGGATTTGCTGCGCGCAGATTGGGGCAAACCTCGGCTTTTGGGGCGTTTCTTGATCCGGTGGCGGATAAATTGATGGTTGCGGCGGCTCTGCTGCTACTGGTGCAGATGAAGCGAGCCGACGCGGTGGTTGCCTTCATCATTGTGGGCCGCGAGATCGCGGTGTCGGCACTGCGCGAATGGATGGCCAAAATCGGCCAGTCGAACAGCGTCGCGGTGAGCACCATTGGCAAATTCAAGACGACCGCGCAGCTCACGGCGATCATCGCGCTACTCCTCTACGAACCTTTCTTCCCCGGTATTTCAACGCCCGTCCTGGGCACTATTGCGCTGTTTATCGCGGCGGCGCTCACGTTGTGGTCCATGTTTTATTACCTGAAACTCGCGTGGCCACACATGCGTGACGATGCCGGCAAACCACCGCCAGCGGGCGACTCTGACTAACCTGGCCCGATTTGCCAGATAGATCGATTTATGGCTATAATTTAAGGCTTCGATTCCTCGATAGCTCAGTTGGTAGAGCGCCGGACTGTTAATCCGTAGGTCCCTGGTTCGAGCCCAGGTCGAGGAGCCAATCGAACGATCATTAAAGCCTGCCGAGATGCAGGCTTTTTTGTTTTTTGGCCAGTCGCGGCGCATTCGCCGCAATTTCGTGCGTTCCGGGAGCTATGCGATGGGTCTTCTTTATCTCGTGCGTCATGGTCAAGCCTCTTTCGGCGCGGCGGACTACGACAACTTGAGCGAACTGGGACGCAAGCAGGCGGTGCGCCTCGGCGAATATTTTCGTGAGAACGGTCAGTCATTCCATACCGTGTTCACTGGAACCCTTCGTCGTCATGGGCAAACCTGGGCGGGCATTGCCGAGGGCTTGCAGCCTGAACAATCGCTGTCCGTGATTGAGCGCTCAGGGCTCAATGAATACGACCCGGTTGCCATCATTCAGGCGATCCATCCTGAGCCGCTTGTGCAGCCGAAAACACCGGAAGATATTCGCAATCATTTTCGCTTGCTGCGCGACGGTCTGGCTGCGTGGATGAAGGGGCAGAGCGCGCCGCAGGGCATGTCTAGTTATCCGGAATTTCTTGCCGGCGTGACCACCGCGCTCGACGAAATTCGTAATGCGCATTTCGGAAAAAACGTGTTGATCGCGTCGAGCGGCGGCCCGATTTCCACGGCAGTTGGTCACATTCTTGGCGCGTCGCACGAAGGCACGATTGATTTGAATCTGCGCATCCGCAATTCGTCGGTCAGCGAGATCGTGTTTACGCCGCGACGGCATTCGCTGGTGACTTACAACACGTTGCCGCACCTTGACGGCAAGGCCTACGCAGACTGGGTCACCTACGCTTAAAGGCGCGCCATGACGACACATAAAATTGAAGCACTGGAAAGCGGCGACGATCAACCCCCAGAGGGCTTTCATGCAGTTGATGCGGGCAGTGGTTACGCCAGCCGCAACGCGCGGTTTTATGCGAAATGGCAGTATGACCGGTTGCTGCTCGGCTTCCGCGTCACCCAGCATCACACCAATTTGCGAAACGTCTTGCACGGCGGAATGCTGGCGACGTTTGCTGATACGGTGTTGCCCTATTCGGCGATGTATCAGGCTTTGAATGGACGTCATTTTTTGCCGACGATCAGCTTGCAGATTGACTACCTCGCGCCCGCTGCGATTGGCGCGTGGGTGCAGGGGCAAGGCGAAGTTTTGCGCACAACGCGCAATATGGTCTTCATGCAGGGCTTGGTAACGGCGGACGACGTTGCCATCGCACGGCTGAGTGGAATTTTCAAGCTCGGTACCACCGCGGGCGAACCGGTTCGCGACTTTTTCAAGATCATGCCGCAGTAGTCTTGCAGTCTGAGCGTCGGTTGCCGCCGACGCCAAGAGCGTACTAACATCGCCGCTTCCATTTTGACCGGGGTCTGACATGCTGCTTGCCGCTCAAATTCTCGCTGCCATCGTGCTGTTGCTGCATGTTTATTTCGTGTTGCTGGAAACCGTGCTTTATCGCAGTCGCGGCTACAAAGTGTTCGGTATTCCGAAAGACCAGATGGAAAGCCGCGCCGCAGCGATGTCCAACCAGGGCTGCTACAACGGCTTTCTGGTGGCTGCGATTTCGCTTGGCTTGTTCTATCCTGATCCTGCGATTGCGCGTCCTTTCGTGATCTACGGACTGGTGTGCGTGGTGGTCGCGGGCATCTGGGGCGCGGTCACTGTGTCAAAGCGAATTCTGTTTGTTCAGGCGCTGCCAGCGGCGCTTGCGCTCGCCGCTTTGTTCCTCGCGAAGGGGTAAAGCAGCGCAGATTGCCTTGTGGGAGCGGCTTTAGCCGCGATTGGTAGAGTCGAAGCTGTCGCGGCTGAAGCCGCTCCCACAAGGGCGTTCAGCACGACTGGCATTTTTTAAGTCATTAACTCCCGCAGCACAAACGGCAGGATGCCACCGTGCTGGTAATAGTCCACCTCAATCGGGGTGTCGATGCGGCAAAGCAGCGTGGCTTCCACCAGCGTTCCGTCGGCACGATGCACCGTTAGCGTCATGTCCTGTTGCGGTTCCAGCTTCACTGCATTCGATGCGATCGAGAACGTTTCATCACCGCATAGTCCGAGTGACTCCGCGCTATCACCGCCTTTAAATTGCAGTGGCAATACGCCCATGCCGACCAGATTTGATCGGTGAATTCGCTCAAAGCTGCGGGCGATGACGGCCTTCACGCCGAGGAGTTGTGTGCCCTTCGCGGCCCAGTCTCGTGATGAGCCGGTGCCATATTCCTCACCCGCAAAGATGACCGTTGCGGTTCCGCGTTTGATGTATTCCATCGCCGCGTCGTAGACGCTGGTTTGCGCGCCGTCGATGAGCGTGAATCCACCTTCGACGCGGCTGCCATCAGCGCGCGCGGGCAACATCAAATTTTTCACGCGCACGTTGGCAAAAGTGCCGCGAATCATCACGTCGTGATTGCCACGACGGCTGCCGTAGCTGTTGAAATCCACTTTCTTGACGTCATGCGCGAGCAGGTAGGCTCCAGCCGGCGAGCCTTCGCGGAACGAGCCTGCGGGACTAATGTGATCAGTCGTCACCGAATCGCCCACGATCAACAATGCGCGCGCATCGCGGATCGCGCTCATCGAGTGCGATGCGGGCGGCTTCATCGCAAACTGCTCAAAGAACGGCGGTCGCGCGATGTAGGTCGATGCGGGCCACGGATAGATTTGTCCCGTCGGTGCGGGAATTGCGTTCCACAAGTCGTGGCCCTTCGTGAAGTCGCTGTAGAGATCGCGAAACACCGTTGGGTTCATCGCGAAATGCATGAGGCTAGCGACCTCGGCGCTGGAAGGCCATATGTCGCGCAGGAACACGGGATTCCCTTCAGGATCACTGCCCAACGGCTCGGTATCCATGTTGATATTGACGCGGCCCACCAGCGCAAACGCAACGACCAGCGGCGGGCTGGCGAGGAAGTTCGCCCGCAGATTGGGATGAATGCGTGCTTCGAAATTGCGATTGCCGGAGAGCACTGCGGCGCAGATCAAATCGTTGTTAATAATCGCTTCGTTGTATTCCGGCGCGAGGTCGCCCGCGTTGCCGATGCAGGTGGTGCAACCATACGCAGCCACGTCAAAACCAAGCCTGTCTAGCCATTGCTGCAAGCCGGTTTCCTGCAGATACGCGGACACCACGCGCGAGCCGGGTCCGAAGCTGGTTTTGATACGCGGATGGACTGTGAGGCCTTTGGCGACCGCGTTGCGTGCGAGTAAACCTGCTGCGAGCATTACACCGGGGTTTGATGTGTTGGTACAGCTCGTGATGGCAGCGATGAGCACGTCACCGTGTCCGATGTCGACCGTATTTGCAGCGTCATTGCTGACTTCTTCAACGCTGGCAACAATGTGCTTATCCGCCATCTCGACGACGTTGCGCGCGATCACTTTGGGCGGTGCGGAGACCGGCGCCGCAGTCAACGCGCGCACAGCGGGATAGCGCTTGTCGATCTCGTCAGCGGGCTTGTTGAAACCGTTGAATGCGGATGACGCCGAGAACAGCGATTCGAAGGAATGCCGCATGTCGGGCAGCGCGATGCGATCCTGTGGGCGCTTCGGGCCGGCGAGACTCGGCACGATGCTCGCGAGGTCGAGCACGACGGTCGCGCTGTAGTCGATCTCGCCCGCGCGCGGCATGCCGAACAGGCCCTGCGCCTTGTAGTAAGCGGCGAAGGCTTCCACCTCGTCATCAGTGCGACCGGTGCCTTTCATGTAGTCAACGGTCTTGTCGTCGACCGGAAAGAAGCCCATCGTCGCGCCGTATTCCGGAGCCATGTTGCCAATCGTCGCGCGATCCACCACGTTCAAACTCGCCGCGCCTTCGCCAAAAAATTCAACGAATTTACCGACCACTTTTTGTTGCCGCAAAAGCTCGGTGACGGTCAGAACGAGATCGGTCGCCGTGATGCCCTCACGCAGCGCGCCTCGCAGCTCTACGCCGACCACATCCGGCGTCAATAAATACACCGGCTGCCCAAGCATCGCGGCCTCCGCCTCGATGCCACCGACGCCCCACCCGACGACGCCGACACCGTTGATCATCGTCGTGTGGCTGTCGGTGCCGACCAGCGTATCGGGGAACACTACGCCGTCCTTAATCTGCACGCCGCGAAACAGGTACTCAAGATTCACCTGATGCACGATGCCGATGCCCGGCGGCACGACCTTGAACGTGTCGAACGCCTGCATGCCCCATTTCATGAATTGATAGCGTTCGTGATTGCGCTGAAATTCCAGCTCCATGTTCTGGCGCAGCGCGTCGTGCGTGCCGTAGAAATCGATCATCACCGAGTGGTCAACCACCAAATCCACCGCGACCAGTGGCTCAATTCGTTTCGGATCTTTACCCAGCTTCATCGCAACGTCGCGCATCGCGGCCAGGTCCGCCAGCAGCGGTACGCCGGTGAAATCCTGCAACACCACGCGCGCGACGACAAACGGAATTTCGTCCGAGCGAACTGCGACCGGCTTCCAGTTGGCAAGCTCAGTGATGTGTTCTTCCTCTACTTTTTTGCCGTCGCAATTGCGCAGCACCGATTCGAGTACGATGCGAATCGACACCGGCAAGCGGCTGATCGCGCCGACACCGGCGGCCTCCAGGGCAGGCAGGCTGTAGTAATTGAGGGTGCGCCCCGAGTGGGGAAGCGAGAGCGTGGTGAGCGTGTTGTGCAGACTGTGCAGCATCTCTGTGTCCTTCGGAGGTTGACGGCGAGGGGTGTCCGACAGCCCTATTGTCGCGCCGTTGCGTGTCAGCGGCTAGCCGCTATGCTTGGAACCTTGTTTCGGGCTTCGAATTCGTACATCAGCTTTTTCGTGAAACGTCGGCGGAATTTGGGCCAGTGTCCGATAAAGCTTTAAGTCGACTTACGGCTAAATGTGCGTTTAGCCCATAATAAGCCGTCATTTGACGGAAAAGTTGTTTCGTAAAACTTCCTCTCAAGTTGCCATGCAAACCGTTCACGTCAGCCTCGCCGACCGCCCGTATCCGATTCACATTGGTCCCGCGCTCATTGGCAACACGGGCGTGCTCGCGCCGTTCGTGACCGGTACGATTGTCGCCATCGTCACCAACGAGACCGTTGCGCCGCTGTTCCTCGCCAAGGTCCGCGAATCGGTGCATGCACTTGGCAAACAGGCGATCGAGATCGTGCTCCGTGATGGCGAGGCTTATAAAACGGCGGCCTCGCTCGATCAGATCTATTCGGCAATGCTTTCCGCCAAATGCGACCGTAAAACGACCCTCATCGCTTTGGGCGGCGGCGTGGTGGGTGATGTGGCGGGTTATGCGGCGGCGACGTACCAGCGTGGCATTCCGTTCGTGCAGATGCCCACTACGCTGCTCGCACAGGTAGATTCGTCCGTCGGTGGCAAGACGGCTGTGAATCACCCGCTCGGCAAGAACATGATCGGCGCGTTTTATCAGCCGCAAGCGGTTCTCTCTGATACTGCTGCGCTGAAAAGCTTGCCGCCGCGCGAATATGCGGCGGGCCTGGCCGAAATCATCAAGCATGCGCTGATCTTTGACGAGCCGCATCTGGCTGAGCTTGAGCGCGACGTTGATAAATTGAACGCCCGTGATGACGAAACCCTGGCGCGTGTGATCGCTCATTCGTGCCGCATCAAGGCGGATGTGGTGCAGCGCGACGAGCGCGAAACGCTGGGCATTCGTGCGCTGTTAAATCTTGGCCACACTTTTGGCCACGCCATCGAAACCGAGATGGGCTACGGCGCCTGGGTTCATGGCGAGGCGGTGGCGGCGGGTTGCGTGCTGGCGGCTCAGCTGTCGCATGAATTGGGTCATTTGAATGCTGCCGACGTTGCTCGCGCCACGCGCTTGTTTTCGGCGGTGAATTTGCCCGTGAGACCACCGAAGTCGGACGCCGCGAAACTCGTATCGCACATGCTGCGCGACAAGAAAAACGAAGGCGGCGTGGTTACGCTCGTGTTGCTAAAGAAGCTCGGTGAAGCGTACCTTGATCGAACGCAGAGTGAGGCTGCGCTAGTGACGTTTTTGCGCGCGAAAATCTCGGCCTAGCGGTGAGCTGGATCAAAGCTGCCAGGCTGCGCCGCTACAACTGATCCCGCAACTGCTCCGCCGCTTCTTGCATCGCTGGCACAAATCGTTTGACTGCCACGCTCGCGGGCAGCGTCGCGCTCGACATCGACACGCCAATCGCGCCGACCGGCAGACCCGATCCGTCAATCAACGGCACCGCAATGCCGCGCAGGCCAAGCTCGAACTGGCTCTCACTCAAGCCGTAACCCTGTTTGCGCATCTTGATGATGTCTTTCTTTATCAGCGAGCGATCCACGGTGGTCTGCGGCGTGTATGCCTTTAGGTTCGCGCCGGCGAGCCAGTGGTCAAGCGAGGAGTCGGACAGAAAGCTCAGCAGCAATCGCCCAGCCGCAACGGTATGTGCGGGCAATCGCGTTCCCGGTTCGAGACCCGTCGAGAGGAGCTTGGGCGCGTTGGCGCGGCTGATGTAGACGGCCTCATAGCCTTCGAGCACAGCCAGATTGGTTGATTCGCCGAACGCTGCGGTGAGTTTTTGCAGTACGGGTATCACCGTGCGCGGCAGTCGCGCGGAGGCTACATAGGAATGGCCGAGCCGCATCACTTTTGGCGTTAACCAGAATGCTTTGCCGTCGGTTGCCATGTAGCCTAGCGCGGTCAACGTCATCAAGTATCGGCGTGCTGCGGCGCGGCTTAAATCGAGGCGCTGTGCCAGTTCGCTTTGCGTCAACTTTGGCGTACCGTCGTCAAATGCGCAGATCACCTCCAGCCCTTTGCGCAGTCCGTCGATCATGTCGGCTTTGTGCATTTCGGGGGCGGTTGGGCTTTCCGGTAGCGTCGAGTGCGAGCCTGGAAAGGCGAGATTCAGCAGAGAGCGAGGAGCCACTTTTTTAGAGCCTTTGCTTGACTTGCGATTTGAGATGTGTTCTATTATCGCACACGTGTGCGTTAATCGCGCAAATGACCTTTAGTTTGGCTGAGTTTCTGTGTGCCGACAAAGTGGAAAAAAGATGCAGTTTCTGGCAGTTTTATGAATCTCGGTGAAGGCAGGCAGGTGATGAATCCTCTCGGTGTTGACGGTATTGAATACGTGGAATACGTCACGCTGGAGCCGCAGTCTTTTGGGGCTGCGCTGGAGCGTTTGGGCTTTGCCGCGGTCGCCCGTCATCGCTCGCGCGAGATCGTGCTGTACCGGGCGGGCGGCATGAACATCATCGTCAATTCAGACCCGTCAGTGACGGGAAGTGCCGACGAAGGTATGCAGGCCCCGCGCCTGAAAGCGTTCGCGCTTCGCGTGCGCGACGCCGCTGCGGCCTACTCACATTGCATAGAGAAGGGCGCTTGGCCCATCACCGATAGCTACGCCGAAAACTCAGCTCCTCGCGCCGGTGCGATGGAGCTCAACATTCCGGGGATCATGGGCGTGGGCGATAGCGTAATCTATTTTGTAGATCGCTATGAGGAGTTCTCGATCTACGACGTAGATTTCAAAAAACTACTGTCAATCACCGATTCGCCACCTGCCATTGCAGGCATGCATTTCTTCGGCATCGTGCAAGCCATTGAAGAAGCGCGCACGAAGGAATGGGTCGATTTCTATAAAGAACTGTTTGGCTTTACCGTTCTGCCTCAGGGGCAGTACTTCGGCGTGTTGCCGAAGGGCACGCTGCTGGAAAGCCCCTGTCGAAAGTTCTATTTACAACTGGTTGAACCGCCCGAGCAGGCCGCGGTATTGGCGTGGCAGGAGAAGCTGACCCGTGTGGGTTTTGGTGCCCCTTACATCACGGCGTTGGTCGCGCAACTTGCCGCACGCGGCGTGACGTTCATCGAAAGCAACAGCGTTCACACCAGCGACAAAGGGGCGGTGACCTATCTAGGCGGCACGTCCTTTGAATTCGTGAAAAGTCATCTCGGAGCAGGTCAGTGATTCCAATCTCCGGCACCACGCGCGTGTTTCCGGTGATTGGCTGGCCCGTTGAGCAGGTCAAGGCTCCGGCGATTTACAACGCGTACTTCGCCAGACACAACATTGATGCTGTCTGCGTGCCGATGCGCGTTTCGCCCGAGCACTACGCTAGCTTTGTGAAAAGCATGATGAGCGCGCCGAACGTCGGCGGCATTTGTGTGGCGATTCCGCATAAAGCGGAGACGATTCATGTCGGTGACATCGTGACCCATGCCGCCCTGACAGCGGGGGCGGCCAACGCGATTTTTCGCGACAAAGACGGACGAATCGTCGCCGACCTGATCGATGGTGAAGGCTTTGTCCGCGCGCTGGACGTAACTGCGGCGCCTGCCGGCTTCGACTATCCGAACAGTTCCGCGCTCATCGTGGGTTGTGGTGGCGTGGGCAGCGCCATTGCTGCGTCTCTCGCCGATCGCGGCATCGCGCATCTGGGACTGGTTGATATCGATCTTGCGGTGGTGAGCGGCCTCGCCGAGCGGCTGCGCAAGCACTATCCAGCGACGACAGTGACGGTCGCGACTATTGGCCAAGTCGAGGAAATGCGATATGACCTGTTGGTCAACGGCACGCCGCTTGGCATGAACCCCGGCGACCCGATGCCGTTTTTGCTCGACAACGCGAAGCCGTCAGCGGTGATTGCTGATTGCGGCATGAAGACGGAAAACACTGAGCTTTTACGCGTTGCCGCAGAACGTGGGCACCGTGTGCAGAAGGGTAAAGAGATGCTCTTCGAACAGGCCCCGCTATACATGGAGCGCTTCGGCTGGCCCGGTGTTACGGCTAATGAATTTCGCGCGTTGGGGGTGCTGTGAATCTCGCGAATTTTTCGATGGACACCATTACGCTAGCTGGTTCGCTCGAGAGCAAGCTGGACGCGAACGTCGCTGCTGGTTTTAGCCAGATTACGCTGTGGGCCAAAGATCTGGTCGCTCATCCTGACGGATATGAGGCGGCGCTAAACGAAGTTCGGTTGTCGGGCCTGCGAGTGAATGCCATTCAGGTGATGCGCGACTACGAAGGGCTTTCGGGGCCACTGCATCGGTACAAGGTTGAGACCGTCAAGACCATGCTCAAACTTTGCGAAGCGGTGGGAGCAGAGCGTTTGCTGATTTGTTCATCGACATCCGCACATGCTTCCGGGGACATAGATCACATCGCAGCGGATTTGCGGAAAGTTGCCATGCTCGCCACACCGCTCGGCATTCGTGTTGGCTTTGAAGCGCTGTCGTGGGGCCGACATGTGAGTGATTTTGCGCTGTCGTGGGAAATTGTGCAGCGTGCGGATCGCGACAATCTGGGCGTCTGCATCGATTCGTTTCACGTGCTTGCGAATTGCAGTTTGAACGGTACCGACTTTGATGCGCTGGCGACGATTCCCGGGGAACGCATCGCCTTTGTGCAACTCTCAGATTTTTTGTGGAGCGCAGTTCGCACACCCGAAGAGCGCATCGAAACGGCGCGTCACCTGCGTGTGTTTCCCGGCGAAGGCGTGCATAGCGCTGATCTCTCGCGCATGATCCGCATGATTGATCGTGCGGGCTATCGCGGTGACTGGAGCTTTGAAGTATTCAACGACGATTACGTGCAAATGCCGGGCGAAGCCGTGGCGCTGCGCGCGCGCAATGCGGCGATGTGGGTTGCTGCGCAGAGCGAGCGGCGCAGTTTGCCGAGAACGATTTCACGAAGTGTCAACCACTGACCGAACAACCAGAGACACGAGATATATCGTTGCCAGGACGCAACGACACGTAGGAGGAGACACCAATGACCGATTTCATGCAGCTGTTGCTAAGCGGCGTAGCGACGGGGGCCATCTACGCGATGGCCGCTCTGGGCTTCACGCTGTTGTGGCAGGCGGCGGGCACCATCAACTTTGCGCAGGGCGAGTTCGTCATGCTGCCCGCGTTTGCCATGCTGATCGGTATGTCGATGGGCTTGCCGCTTTGGGCCTCGTTCATCGTGGCGGTGGCGCTCTCGATTCTGGTACTCGGCGCCGCGTTCAAGCAATGGATCGTGGATCCGATGCGCGGCAGCGGGGTTGTTTCGGTGGTCGTCGCAACGCTCGGCCTTTCGATTGGACTGAAGTCCTTCATCAAGGCGAGTTACAGCGCGGAGCCGCACCCCTTTCCTGGCATCTTCAGTGATGAGGTGTTCAAGCTGGCGGGCGTAACAGTTTCGTACAGCGATGTCGGAGCGCTAGTTTTCGCGGGCCTGATGGTGTTGGGTTTGCAAACATTTTTAAACAAAACCATCACCGGTCGCGCCATGCAGGCCGTCGCGCAAAACACGTTCGCGGCCGAAGCACTCGGCATCAACGTCAAGCGCATGATTTTCTACACGTTCGCTATCAATGCAATTCTTGTTGCGGTCACAGCACTCCTGATTACGCCAACCTATCTCTTCAAATTCGACATGGGTGACAACATCGGTCTCAAGGCATTCTTTGCCGCAATCATTGGCGGGTTCAACAATTCACGCGGTGCGTTGCTGGGCGGCGTTCTCGTTGGCGTACTTGAGAATCTTGCAGGCGCCTACCTGACCCCGTCGTACAAAGACGGTGTCGCGCTGGTGCTGTTTCTGGCGGTGATCCTGGTCAAGCCCGACGGGCTGCTGGGCACGCCACAGGAGAGGAAAGTATGAAAAAGACCCAACTACTTTCCACGCAGCACATGGCCTTCCTGGGACTTGCTCTGGTGGCGATGTGTGTTGCTCCGTCGCTCTTGAAGACCTACGGCCTCTACCTGCTCACGCTCTGGCTGGTCTACGTCATCGCGGCAATGGGTCTGAATCTGACAGTCGGTTATGCGGGCCTGAAATCGCTGTGCCACGCGGGCTTTATGGGCGTCGGTGCCTACACGGTTGCGATCATGATGAAAGCAGGTATTTCGTTCTGGATTGCCTCGCCAGTCGCGATTGTGATTTGCTTCGTACTGGGGCTCATGATCGGCTTTCCGGCGTTGCGAGTGCAGTTGCACTACCTCGGTTTCGCCACGCTTGGATTCAATTTGTTGCTGGTGCTGTTCTTTCGCAATGAAGAATGGCTGACCGGCGGCACGTTTGGAATCCAGAACATCAAGCGACCTGATTTTTTCGGTATGGCGCTTGAGAGCAACACGAGCTTCTACTTCCTTGTGCTCGCGGTCACCATCATCTTCGGTGTGCTCCTGGCGCTACTGCTGCGGTCACCGTGGGGACGCGCGTTTGCGGCATTGCGTGATAACCCGATTCGGGCAGAAAGTACCGGAGTGAACATCACAGCCTATACGCTGATGTCGTTCGCGATTGGCGCAGCGT
>Ga0335397_10002376_pt1 | contig 25679 bp, 14 predicted proteins | sample MAT04_FD_205740 | JGI IMG/M metagenome (GOLD analysis project Ga0335397, IMG submission 205740) | Freshwater microbial communities from Lake Fryxell liftoff mats and glacier meltwater in Antarctica - MAT-04 (spades assembly) (version 2) ... | reverse complement strand
GGATGCGGATTCGTACTGCGACAAAACGGCGAAAGGCGGCGCGCCAAGGATGGAAACTGCGCCCCAGAGGTCGCCAAAAGACACCCCCGCCCGGCGTGACGGCGAAAACCAATTTTCGCAGTGTGTGCCAATATGCGCGCGTCGAGCGGAGCAATCCGCCTCGGCGCCGCATGTTGGCGTTTGGAGACGGCTTGCTGTTTGGTGTTTGACTTGAGATCACTGGGAAGTTCAGTCCCGCCAAGGTCATCAATGCGATCGACTCAATCTGAACCGCGCGTTCCTACGGGTGGAATCGTTCATCGACGTCGCGCGTGGCGATCCACAGCCGCTTTACCGTCCTTTCGGTCCGGTCTACAATCGCCAGCCGGGAACAGAGAGCGAGTCTGAATTGCTCGCAAAACAATATCGCCACCGATCGAACATTCTCCGGAGACTTGGAACCATGAGCGCCGACGCACGTTTTGCGCAGTTGAAGTTGGAACTCCCCCCCGCGCCCAAACCGGCCGGCGTCTATAAGCCCGTCATCGTCGTCGGCAATATGGCCTACGTCTCGGGACATGGCCCGTTGAAGACGGATGGCTCGCTGTTGACCGGCAAGGTCGGCTCCGAGGTCGATCAGCAGCAAGGCTACGCCGCCGCCAAGCAGACCGGCCTGGCGATCCTGGCCACGCTCAAGTCCCACTTCGGCACGCTCGACAAGATCCGCCGCCTGGTCAAGACGCTGGGCATGGTCAACGCCGCGCCAGACTTCACTCAGCATCCGGCCGTCATCAACGGCTACAGCGAACTGATGAAGCAAGTCTTCGGCGACGACGAAGGCGTAGGCGCCCGCAGCGCCATCGGCATGGGCTCGCTCCCCTCGAACATGTCAGTCGAAATCGAAGCCATCTTCGAAGTCACGCCGTAAGAATTGCGGCGACGCGGAACGGCGGAAGACGGAACACTAATCATCGCTAATTCACACTAATAAAGAAAGACTCTTTGTCCTCTTCATTAGCGAAGATTAGCGGAGATTAGTGTTCCCAGCGTTCTCTTTGTCTGCGACTTTTAGCGCAGCGTTCGACTTGCACTTGGCGATTGATTTCTAAAACCCGCGCGCTGCGCGGATGTCGTCGAAATCGCGCAGGTGATAGTCGATCTTGACGAAGTCGAGCACGCGCTGCAATCCGCGGAGCGCCACGCCCATTCCGTCAGGGCCGCTGAAGCCGCCAAATTGGCCGCCCCCCTTCACGTGCGGTTCCAAGTCCAGAAACACGCCTGGAATCCCGCGACGGCCGAGCGCCGCCTCGAGCTTGGGGATCGACGGGCGGAAGTCTCGCAAGATCAACTCGTGCGCGCCGTGGCCACGATCGGCCGGCACAAAGTGCTTGAGCGCGTCCTCGTCCACGTGTCCTTGGCGTGTCGGCGGCTTGGAATGCAAGTAATCCTTGATGTGCATCCAGCCAATGGCCGGCTTCATCGCCAGATACTGCTGATAGACGTCCACTGTCGTGTAGCCCTGACAGAGGATGTTGGCCGCGTCGAAGATCAAGACCATGGCTGGGTGATTCACCTTGCGATGGATCTCGGCCAGCAGATGGCCCGTCTGGCCGACCAGATTTCCTTCGATCTCCAGACCAAACGTCAGGTCGGATCGATGGCAGGCCTCGGCGATCTGGCCGAGCTGATCCACGGCCTGCGCGATATGGTCCTTCGGATCGGTCCCCTTCGGATGATAGAACGAAAAACCGCGGATCAGTTTCGTCTCGAAGGCGTGCGCCAGCTCGCAGGCTTTTTTCACGTCGCGCTCAAGGTACTTCTTGAACGGAATGAAGGGGTTCTTGGTGCCGTCGTCTATGTCTTGCAGCTTGACCTTGCCGATCGGCGAGCCGAGCGAGGCTACGTTCAGCCCATACTCGTCTTCGAGCTTACGGATGTGCTGAATTTCCTTAACGGTCAGCTTCATCACGTTTTTGATGCCACTGCCGGCGTCGATAAAACGGATGCTATAGAACTGCAGCCCGAGCGCGGCAAACGCGGCGAACTGTTGCTCGGCCGTTTTTTGGTTGGCTGCTTCGTCGGCAAAACCGCTGAGAATTACGCGGGGCGCGCCGTTGGTCGTCATGGGCTGAGATACGCTGAATGGAGAATGCGGATGAGACGTTCCCAGGCGCGTGCGCAGCGACCGGAATCACTCGCGGCAAGCCGCCGCTAGGAGCGCCGCGCCTGTGCGAGTCGGCCATTGTGATAGCCTGTCGCCAGCGGGGCAAGTGGGGCAAAAGCGAGGGGGCCAACAATTCGCCCGCATTGCACGGTGCAAATAGCCGCTCGGCGGTAGCATTGCGTCATAAGCTGGCCGAAAACGGTTGGACGCGCCTGGCAGGCGGCCTTTATAATTGGAAGCGGAACAGTTCTGATCGAGATTAGCATTATCGAGATTGGCGTTCCCGGGATTCTTGCGGGCGTTCGCCCAGATTTTTCTGCGAGATGAGGCGCGGCGTTCGTCTTTGGAATCGGCTTGCCGAGCGAAAGCGACGCGGCATTGGGCGTCCGCAGGGGCCAAACGGGACACGGAACAGATCAACAGAGGCGCGTCGAACATGCCCCAGATAGGCTTGGTTGCTCTCCATTGCGCGCGGGCTGGCGCCGCAACGCTCCGCATCGTACGGATGCTATTCATCTGCTGCGCGCTTCCCTGCGCCGCCATGGCCGGTGACAAGGCTGCCGATCAGGCATTGATCGACAGTGTGAATACGTCGCTGGTCGAAGCGGGCCAGGCGTATCGCGCCAACAAGACGGCGGAAGCGGCCAAGGCGTTTGCCGCGGCGCAAGCCACGTTCGCAACGATTGACCTCTCGACAATCGACCCCGCGCTCAAGACCACGGTCGAGCGCCTGGGCGAACGGCTGGCCGCCGCCGAGCGATTGATCAAAAAGTCCGCCGCTAACACGCCAGGCGATAAGCCCACGCGCGGACCCACCAAGGCGCCGGTGAAGCCAGGCAGTACGCCTGCAAAGACTCCGGCGAAATCGGACGCCAAACCAGAAGACAAAACCGAACCAAAACCCACCAGGGCGTCGACCAAGCCGGGCAAGGGGCGCAAAGCGGCGCCCAGCTTTTGCGATGAAGTGGCGCCGATCCTGATCGCCAAGTGCGGCGGCTGTCACGTGAAGGGGAATCGCGGCGGCCTGAGCATGGCCACGTTTACTTCCTTTGCGCGCGGCGGAAAGAACGGCGCCGCGGTTCGGCCAGGCGATAGTAACGCCAGCCTGCTGATTGGCGCGATCGTCAGCGGCAAGATGCCGCAGGGAAACGGACCAAAGGTTACCCAAGAAGAACTGAGGACGCTCGCCGCTTGGATCGATGCCGGGGCCTCGTTCGATGGCGAAGATCGCGATTCGCCACTCGGTCAGAAAACGTCCGTGGCGCCCGTGATGGTCGAAGGTCTGGCGCCAGCCACCGGTCAGGAGAGCGTGCAATTCAATCGTGATCTGGCCAACACGCTGGTCGCGCACTGCGCCGGCTGCCACGGCGGCGACACGCCCAGCGGCCAGCTACGTCTGGAGACGTTTGCGGATTTACTCAAAGGGGGCGCCAGCGGCAAGCCGATCGAGCCCGGCAAACCGGACGAGAGCCTGTTGGCGCTGCGGATGCGCGGCGAGGATGGCGACCGGATGCCGCTTGATAAGCCGGCGCTGCCGGAGGCAACGATCGCCCAGTTCGAGACCTGGATTAAAGAAGGCGCCAAGTACGACGGCGCGGATCCAGCCCGTTCGCTCAAGCTAGTGGTCGAAGACCTCGAGGCTGGCCGGCTATCGCACGATGAACTGGCCGAGAAGCGGCTGGCCCAGGCGCTCAAGACCTGGCGGCTGGGCGCTCCGGACGAACAGCCAACCCATCGCCAGACGGCCAACTTTATTGTCGTCGGAAATCTTTCCGAGACGCGGCTAGGGCAACTGGCCGACGCCGCCGAGGCCGAACGCGCGAAGATCGGCCGCTGGCTCAAGCTCCCCGACGACAAGCCTTGGTTCAAAGGAAACCTGGTGCTGTTTGTTTTCAAGCGCGGCTTTGACTACAGCGAGTTCGTGCAAATGGTCGAGAAGCGCGAAGTTCCGCGCGGAGCCACAGGGCATTGGCACAACCTAGGATTGGAAGCGTACGCCTGCGTGATCGCCTCGAACGAATCCGACGCCGACCTGCCGGCGTTATTGGCCGAGCAAATCTCCGGCGCGTACCTGCAAAGCCTGGAGGCGCCGCCATGGTTTAGCGCCGGCGCCGCCCGCGCGATCGCGTCGAGGATGGAACCAAAGAGCGCGCTGGTCAAACAGTGGGACCAAGAGAGCGTGACCGCAACGGCCGAAAAAATGACCGACGGAATCCTTAAGGCAAAAGTGTTGGACGGCGAAACTACTTCGCGCTGCTATAGCTTCGCCCGGTTTTTGATGACGAGCCAGCCACGCTTTCAATCGCTGCTGACCAGCTTGACCGAAGGGGACGCGTTTGCCCCCACGCTGCAAAAGGTCTACGGGGCCAGCGCCCAAGGCCTGCTCGAAGCTTTCTCCCGCCGCCCACCGCCAAGATCCCGCCGGTAATAACACGCGCACGACGCTAGCGCCGCGATCGAATTCGTCGTCCTACTCCCACGCGATCGGCATGTTGACGAGCGGGCTGCGCCACACCAGGCAGATTGGTTTCTTGCCGCGCGTCAGAGGCGCAGGCATTTTATCTGCGGCGCTGTAGACAGTCCGCTTGCCGTCAGGCGCGCTCCACGCATACAGCGGCGCGGTCCAGTGGGGCGGTTTCTTGGTGTCCGCCGGCAGCCCGTAGAAGAGTGGTTGCCCGGCGTCTCCGGTGGCGTCGGCCGGCTTATCCAGCGAGAGCACCGTCTCGCCCTTGGCGTTGTGCGTGGCGAAGATCGGCGTCAGCCCGTCGGCCAGGGTTTGCATTGCGAAGAAGGCGACGCCTGTATTGCTCGCGGCCGCGGCGGGGCCCATCGCCAGTCGATCCGCGCCATTGATCGATTGCTGGAAGGCTGGCGCCGGCAGAGACAATCGCGGGTCGGCCAGGTCGATGCGGTACATGATCTGGTTGTATTCGTAGCGCGGCGTGGGGACCTTCTGATCAGAAAACATGATCGTGTGCGTCCCTTCGAAATAGACGAGCCGACCATTGTCTTGTTGGAGCGCCGGATGCTGCGCGGGATTGTAGAAGGATACTTTGTCGTGCGTAACGATCTTCCGAGCGTAGAGCCAAGGGCCGATCGGCGTCGGCGCCTCGGCATACCAGGTCTCGCCCAGATTCGATGGCTCCCCGGCGCTCTCGCCGACGATCATCACCCATGCGCGCCGATACGCGTTCCACGCGACGTTGCCGGCATGGGCCTGCACCGTGCGATCCGAATCGAGATCGCGCAGCGGATGGAGCGTTTCGCCTGCGCGGAGCTTTCCGGCAAACATCAGCCGACGTTGCTCCGCCGGCGCGATCGGCGGCGCGTCTTTCTTCCAACCCCAGCGCGGCCGTCCCTGGACGTCGCGCTCGACCGTGGCCGCGGTGACGTCGATGCCATCCTTGCCGGGCGATTTCAACGGGCTGCCGGGCGTCAAGCAGGTAAAGGCTTCGTACTCGCTCAGGTTTTCCAGCGCAGCGGCCTTGGCCGGAGCGCGGAGAAATGGGTGCGGATTGCCGAAATAGACGTACTGCCGGTCGCCTGCCTGATGGATCATCGCGTGGCCGTGCGGATGATAAGGGGCGTCCAGATCGAACTGCGCCGCTTTGACAAACTCATTCCGCTGATCGTTCCAGCGGACCAGTCCATGTTGATAAATGGTCAGCGGGCCGCGGATCTTATAGTAGCCGCCGTACATCGCTTGCTGGTCCCCTTCCACCGGCAACGTGAAGAGGGCGTCCAACCAGGTGGGACCGTCGCCCGGCATGGAGCAGGTCGCGCGGGCGAAGCCTTCGTCATCGACGAAGTACTCCAGGTCGAGGCCCAAGGCTGGATCGAGTCCGCCATCGGCCGGCAATTTGGAAGTGGCGCCCGGCACGTTAAAGTTGCCCAGCGGATAGCGCGGCCAATTGGTGTCTCCCCAAAACCAATGCAGGCGACCCCGATAGACCGCGGTTTGCACGCTGTCCGATCCGGTCACTTGCGCGTTCAGCAGTGGCCGGGCAATGGGGGCCTTGCGCCCCGTGAGCACGGTGTCTCGATAGACGCCCGCGCCGGTAACGCGATAGAGCCGCTCGGCGATGTTCCGGCGCTTAAGCTTAAGTAGCGCGCGACCTCCAGGCGTGACGTCGAGCGCCGCGCCGCGAAAGCCAAATCCATCGGCCGGGAATTCGTAGCCGTGACTGGAGACCGTGAAGAAGACCTTCTGGTTCATCTGCCCCGGCTCGTAGTAGGCCACCACGCCGGCCGAGTCCGTCAGGTACTGCGAGTTATCGACCGTCCGCAGCTCAGCTAGCGGCACGCCGCGGCCAGTCGCCTCGTCCACGACCTCGATCGTGAAATAGTCCTCCGCCGCCGGGGCCGCGACGCAGGCGCCGGAAAGAACCAACCAACCTGAAATCAAACAGCCAGTCATCGCAACCTATCGCTAAAGCCTGAGATCGCGGCGCTTTCGCTAGCACGTCGTGCCATAGTCTACGCTCGCTCGCGCGGCGATAGTACCTCGCGCGTGTTGCAATTCGCTGCGGAGGATCAATCGCGGAGGATCAGCGATTCGGCTCTTGGACCGCCACGGAGCTGATAGCCGTGGTCGTCGCTCGGCCTCCCCCAGGTTTGCAACGTCCAGGCGTAGGGATAGGTCATGTAGAACTCAGAGTTGGGGCTCAGGTCACGATTGAGCCGGACCTCCTGCGTGTTTTCGAGAATCAAATCACGATCGGCCTCGATAAAATCGACGAACTCCACTTCGGTTTGTCCAATCCGCTCCAGGTCGAACGTAAACGCCCGTTTGGCGGCGACGTAGTTTCCTCGGCCGCCGCGGACCACGTGTGGGAACACGGTCGCCAACGTTTTGGGCGTGGAGTAAAGATCCGCCGAGCGGGTGAAGAGTATCCCATCGTCCGTTAGATGGCGCGCCAGAAGCTGGAAGAACTCGACCGAGAAGAGGTTGCCGGAGTGCGATTGCGCGGCGTGCAGAGGCCAGGTAAGGATGGCGTCGAACATTTCGTCCGGATGGGCCAGCAGCCAACGGCGTCCGTCATCGATGATCATCCGCGTCCTGGGGGAGTCGAGCACAAACTGCCCCTGCCCGGTCTGCGACAGCGCCTCGATCAGCGCGCTGTTGAGCTCGACGACGACCATTTCTTCGACCGCCGGGACCCGCAGCGCCGAAGCGCACGTCTTGCCGTCGCCAAAGCCGATGCATAATACGCGATTGGGCGCGCGATGCGCGGCAAGCCCCCAATCGGCGGCGGGCTCTGTCTCCACCTGCGAATGATCGTCATAACCCCCGTGCGCGACTCCGTCGATATAGAGCCGGTACTTGCCGAGGATCGAGTCTTCTTCCTTGAAGGAGATTCGCTGATGTTGCCTTCGCAACACGACCGTGCCGCTGTGGTCTTCAACCGCCAGGAAATCCACATTGTCGAAGTCAGCGTAATGGAGCGATTTCACCAGCATCAGTGGCCACGGCAGAAGGAGGACGCTGGCCGCGATGGTTGCAATCGTGGCAATCCGCCAATACGAAGCCGACCTTAAACCTGGGCCAGCGGAGTTTTGAGCGGTCGCGTAAAAGACCAACAGCGCCGGCAGGCAACCCAAGATCACCATCGCTGTAAGGGTGATCTCCATTCCACACCAATGCAATAACACAAAACCAACGACGAGGGTCCCGAGCGTCGAGCCAATGATATTTGCAAAGTAAATCGCAGCGACGGACTGTCCGAGCTGCGCCACGGTTTGGCTCCCGGCCCTCAGGAGATTGGGAAAGCCGTATCCCATCAGCAGCGTGGGAACCCCCAGGATTAACGTTACCCAAAAAAAGATGTCGAGCATCGAGTAGACGGTAACCAGCGTGATGTTCCCGGTCAGCAGTTCTGGCGAAGGGTGAAATGTCGTAAAGACCGACGCGCCGATCAAATGCCGCAAGCCTGGAATCCAACTCAAGTGCCCTAGCACCGCGAACAGCGCCAACGTGTAGACACTGATCCCTAACTGGCAATAAGCAAAACGCGCAAGCGGCCCATTGCGCTCGATGCGACGTCGCGCCAACAAAGAACCGGCGGCAATCCCCAGCAGGAAAAAGCACAGGATCGTGCCAAACACATAGACCGTGCCGTGTAGCAGCAGCGTCAAGACGCGATACCAGAGAATCTCATAACCAAGCGCGACGAAGCCGGACAAGAACGACAATGACAGGATCAGCGAAAGTGGTGTTTCGCGAGGCTGCTGCGCCGATGGGACCGCCGCGGCGCTTACATCCACCCGCTGCTCCGTTGGGGCGTCGGTCGCGGGCGCCTCGACTGCCGCGCGGGAGAGCCCCCACGTCATGGCGGCTACCAAGAAGTTGATTCCGGCGGCAATGCGCGTCGTTCCGTCCAAGCCGAACAGGCCGCATAGAAAGTATGTCGATAACACCGCGCCTAAGGCGGCGCCGAGAGTGTTCAACCCGTAAAGCCGAGCAAGATGCCGGCCGATCTCCGCGTCTGTCGCGGTGACAATCCGGCACATCAACGGCAGCGTCATGCCCATCAACATCGTCGGGACCAGGAGCAGCAAGAAGTCGGTTGGGATGACAACCCACAGCGAACTTCCGGCGAGCGCAGCGCCAACTCGCGAGAACACGCTCAGACTGGCGGCTCCGCAGATACCAATCAGAAATTCGGCCAGCATGTAAAGCCGGAGTGGATTTGTCGTTCGATCCGCCAACCGCCCGCCGACCAGCGAACCCAGTCCGAGTCCGAGCATGACCGAGGCCACGGTAACGGTCGTCGAGTAGATGTCGACGCCAAAGTACAGCGTCAACACGCGCTGCCAGACAGTTTGATAGATCAGCGCAGGCGCGCCGGCGACAAAAAAGACCACATAAAACAGCGCGGTAACGGAGCCTTGGCGATTCATGCGACCTCTAATTTACAGCCAGCGATAAAACAGAGTTCAGCCGTTTCGCGTCCATTCCGGCGGCCCCATTGTTCTTCCGGTAAAAAGCGATTCCATGCGGAGCGACAGCTTTTTGAACAGTTCGGCCTCGGACTAAGCTGTCGAATTCGTAATCTAACAATAATGTCCGAACGTCGAGATTCCTAGCGCCGCGTCACTGGAATCCCCCTCGGCGGTCGAAATAGAACGCCGAGGGTGCGCGAGAAGGATCGTTTGAGATCCGCGCCCGAGTCGATAGCCGGTTGGGAGTCCGCGCCGTCCGGGGGCAGGTTACCGCCAATACCCCCTGTGTAACCCTCGTGCGGAGCACGAGGGCTGCCTACGAAGACGACGATTCCGGGCCAGGACGCAGCGCACGGCGACCGTAGTCGTCATTGCAACTCGCTGCCGTTCATCACCCCCAACGCCGTTGGCTTTATTTGAAGCCGTAGGCCGGGTTGTCTGTGCTGAAATCAGCGTCGGTAAAGCCATTGTTGACCTTAACGTTGAGGAACGTGTATTCCTCGGTCAACTGCGGTGGATCGCCGGCGCGGGCTGGCCAATCGTAGGCTTCGTAGCGGATTGGAATTTGCATCTCGTCGTCGACGTAGATGCGAGCCAGATGGAAGATGAAATTGCGCCGTGGCACTGGATGCACGACTTGAATGCAGGTGCAGAGGCGGTTGGAAACCTTGGCGCCTTGGATCCAGTTGACGTTGCACTCGCCGTACTTCATGTCGTTGGCGCCGACTTCGATCAAACGCTCCAGCAAGCGACGCATGCCCATCTCGGTGATCGGGTAGCGTTGGCCACTCATGGCCAGGTTGCTGGTCGGCTTGAGCGAGACGGTGCCAATCATGCGGTGCTTGACGCCGTTGCCGTGGGCGAGCAGGCTCCCTTCGTTCTGGCCTTGAACGTACATCGCCTCTTGCCCCTTCACGCGGGCAGGGCCCAGAAAGTACATGTAGACGCTAAACGGACGATGGCGGACTTTGACGAACATGTATTCGTGCTCGCCGAGTTCGCCATTGATGCGCTCGCGCTTGACCAGCGTGCAGGAATAATCCTGGAGCTTATCGAGATTGTTGTAGCCTTCTCGCGCCCAGCGAATCGCCGGCGCCAGCGGATGCTCATTGGCGGTCTGACCAGCTAGCACTTCGGCCGGCACGGTCGAGGGTGGCGTCGACGAAGCGGTTCCGGCCGGCGCCGCGGGGGCTGGTTGCGCTGCCGGAGCAGGCTGGCTGCTGACGGGTTGCGCGGCTGGTTGGGCCGCTGCGGCCGGCTGCTGGCCTTCGATCGGCTGATCGAACCCTACGCGGCGGATGGGCTGCGTCGGTTGCTGTTGGGCCGGTGGCTGCTGCGCGATGGGGCGCGCAGGAGCGCCATAAGTGGGCGTTCCGTAAGTCGCAGTCCCACCAGTGGGAGCGCCATACGCGCCAGACGCGGCCGGAGCGCTGTATGGCGCGTTGTTGTAAACGGCGGCCGGCGGCGGGGCCATCGGCTGAGCAACTGGCGCTGCCGCTGGTTGCGGGCGCGAAGGGGCGTAGGGGTAAGCCGTGGGTTGGCTTGGGTAGCTCGGCTGAGCTGGCGGAGCGGCCGGCTGCTGATACGTCTGACCTACCGCCGTGCTAGCGGCCAGCGATGATGCCAGACATAGAGCAAGGCGCGATGCGCGCCCTCGTGTGAAAGCCATACGGCCGACTCCTTTCGATCGACGATGCGACGGCCAATACTGGCCCAGGCCGACGCTTCTATTTGCTGGATTCCATTCCTGCAACCTGGGACGGCTCATGCGCGCATGCCGACCAGGCTCCTGCGGGGCATGCAACTAACATGCCGCCAAGCGGGCAACCCGCGGCGATTCGGCCGCCGATTCGCCCTAACAGTCCACCCAGCAAGGTGTTGTTTATAAATGTCCGTGCAGTCACTAGTTGAAAGCACGGGTTGCTGTCATGGGTAGTTATCGCCAATCTCTAGTCCGGAATTTACAATGCCTTGCGTCGCCGGAATCATCGACCGGCGCCCTCACGGTTTAACGCGACCTTGCCATTGGGCCAAAACCGGCGTCTGATGGAAGCCCCACCGGTCATTTTGCCGCATGAGCGCCAAAACAGTCTGCTAGCTGATAAGGAACCCGCGTGCCGCAATCCCCCGTTACCATCGCCACCTTCGTTTCCGCGCCGTACGCTGAGAATACATACGTCCTCAGCCTCGAAGGTCGCTCCGACTGCGTCGTGATTGATCCGGGCTTTGAGACCGATCAGATCATCGCATACATCGAGGAGCAAAAGCTAACCCCCAGTGTGCTGCTGCTGACGCACGGGCATGCGGATCACATTGCTGGCAACGAGCAGATGAAGCAGCGCTGGCCCGATTGTCCGATCGTGATCGGACGACTCGATGAGCCCAAGCTGGCAGACCCGATGCAGAACCTGTCGGGCTTCTTAGGCCTGAAGCTCATCAGCCCACCGGCAGACCAATTGCTGGAAGATAACGAGATTTTCAAAGCGGGCGGGATGGAGTTCGAATCGCGCTGGATTCCAGGGCACTCGTCCGGTCACCTGGTCTACGTGATGCAACACGTGGAGCCGGTGCAGGTGCTGGGAGGCGATGTCCTCTTCGCCGGCAGCGTGGGTCGAACGGATTTCCCGGACGGAAGCATGGAGACGCTGACCGAGGGAATCCACAAGCGACTGTTTACGCTGCCGAACGACACGGTCGTTTTCCCCGGACATGGCCCCGCGACGACCGTGGGCGAGGAGAAGGCGTCGAACCCGTTTGTCGGGCGGCCATCGGGTTGGCGTGGTTAAGTAGCAGGCCGATCAAACGGCGCTCGCCATCAATCATGACGCGTGGCCGTCAACGCTCGATGCGCATTACGGCTTGCCAACTTCCGCAACGGGTTCTTCAGCGCCGACGTCGGGCGGTTTGGCTTTGCCGTTCTTGCGCGGCTTGACCGGGCGTTTTTGCTTGCCGGCGATTCCGTCATCCACGCTGGGGTCCGTGACCTCCGCCGGATTCAGTCCCGCGCCTGGCGCCGCGGCGGGCGCGCCGACGACCGGCGGTCTGACGACGACCGGTGGCGCGGTGGGCGGTTCTTCGTTTTTGCGCTGTTCGGACAGTTCGTGCGGGAGCGCGCCCGTATCGACCAGCATGTAGCCAGCCCAGAAGAACGGATGATCCGCCTTGGGGGCTTCGTCGCGCGAGGCGACCTTGAGCCGCGGCTCCGAACTTGGATCGAGCGTTGTCTCCCCCACCAACAACACGGCGCGCTGCCAGGCGTCGACGGCAGTGGTATGCGGCAACTCCTGCGCAAACTCCCGGACCAGATCCATACTGGTCTGGCCACCGGTGCGCCAACGACTGATTAGCACCGTCCGCGCCCCATTGGCCATCAGCCCGCAGACGTTCAGGAAGACCTCGTGCCCCGGATCTCCGCCGGTTAGCTTTTTCAAAGAGCGTTCCGCCGCCGTATGAAACGAAGGGAGAATAACCACGTCCGGACCACCCCAGGGGAGCGCAAACCACTTGGCTAACGCGCCGGCGTTCGAATTGCGCTCGCCAGGCAAGAGCGAAATCTGGTAAGAGGCTTGATCAATCGCCGGTAGATCATTGAGCACAATCAACTCGTCAAAGAGTGAAACGTAAGCGGCGGCGTCCGCAGGCAGTGGTTGCCGCAGCGCCACGGCGCTCGGCGTCGATTCGCTCATCGCTTGAAACGCAGCCTGGGCGAGCGCTTCATCGCCGCTTTGCATCAGCTTGCCGACAACCACGCCCGTTGCGCCGGACTGCAACCGGGGGAGCGGGTCGGGCACGCCCAGCGAAACCAGCGGCGCGTAACGGATCTTTAGCTTGTACGCCAGCGGCGTCAGCTCAGCGCCTTCGCGAAGCGTTAGCGCTTCGAACGGCAGATACCAGAGGAGTCCATCCGGAACGATCACCAGCTCTTGAAACGATTTGAAATCGGCGCGCGAGTCCTTGGTCAGCATCTCAAGCAACTGGCGTCCCTGTTCGCGCCAGCCGGCCAACTTCATATCGGCCGAACTGACTTCGCGATTGGCTTCCAGGTTGCCCAGCGTTTGCAGGAACTTCACCAGTGGCTTCGAAAGGAGGTCACTGCGTGGCGTCTTCCAATAGCCGTACTTGTCGCGCGTCAGCAAGATGGCGTACGACTGCCTGGGGGTGTTGAAAAAGCTGAGGATCGCCTGTCCTTCCGGCAGGATGGTGCGCAGTTCCTTCGCCGAGCGAAAGGGTGGAAAGACGAGGGTCGCCGGTTCGCGGCGGACGGCGATCTGGCGCAGCAAGGTCTCCGCCATGGCGCTGATCTCGGCCAGCTTATCGAGTTGGTTGTGCTGCTCTTTAACGCCCGCCTGATCTTTGGCGACCAGGGGCGCCTTTTTCAACTTCTCTCTTAGTTGTCGCGCCTCGGCCTGAAGCTGCGCGTAGCGCGGAAAATGGCCCAGTATCTCCTGCCGCTCCAGCTTGCTCTTGGCGTCGAGTACGCCTTCAGGCTGTTCCAACAACCAACGCAGATTATGAATGCGGCCACCCAGGTCGAGCGTGCTGAGAAAACGATGTCGCCGCGCGAGCTCGCTGATTTCGAGCACGCGATCGTGATCCTTGCGGGCAATCGCCACTTCGAACCAGCGCTCATAAATCGCGTCGTGTGGCATCATCATCAGCGACAGCGATTCCAGCGGGTCCGTTAGCCAGTCGTTCGGCGTGGGATCGCGCAGCGTCGTGGTATAGAGATCCATTGCCACGCGATCGGCAAATGTTCCGTGCGTGTAGAGATCGTCGGCCAGCAGCATGTGGAAGAGCCAGAGCGACCCGGTCTTCTGAAAGGTCATCGCCTGCTGCAGTTGCTGATCGCCGAGCGTGACATTCCCCTGCTGGTAAGAGGCCAGCGCACTGATAAAGTTGAGCCGGGCGCCAGCCTTGCCCACTTGCATGGCGCGGCGACCGATCGCAGAGCGCGCCGTGGCCAACAGGTTGACCGCGGCCGGAGTCTGACCAATCACGCAGGCGTTTTCCGCCGCCAGCGTCAGCATGGCGACCTGCATCGGTCGCAGATCGTTCGCCCTCGCCCAGGCAGCGGCCGGAGCCAGCGCCGGATAGATGCCGGGAGAATTGGTCATTAAGTGCACGGTCTGCCCGTAGCGCAATGCTTCTTCGACCGTGACGACGTCGCCATACGCCGCGGCCGCGTAGCTGGCCTCGACAAAGAAGTTGCTGGCCGCGCTCAGATCGCCATCGGTCATCGCCATCCGCCCCAACTCCAACAGGGCGACGCCGGTGAATGGATGATCGAACTCGCCGCCGGCCAGCACGGCCCGTTGCAGCGCGGTGCGGGCTTCCGGGGCTTTACCGGCTGCCAGATAGGCAACGCCCAGTTGCGCGTCGATCCAAGACTCAGTCCAATGGTTGGGAGGTCCAGGCCGCCGCGCCAGCGAAGTCACTAACGTTCCGGTCAACTGAGACTGAGGGCTTGAGGGGCCCATCACCTCGCTCCGGCGTCGCATGGCGAGCGTGGTGCATCGCACGATCTCCTGCGCGTGGACCGGATATTTGACGGCCTGCTGAACGACGCCTCCTTGCTGCACGACCTGGCTGTTATCGATCCGCCCCTGGTTGATGTTGTACGTGTCGCGGTACTGACCATAGCGGACTGCGCGCGCGGTGCGGCCCCACGGCGCCGTTTTGATCTGACCCGTCGCTACCTGAATTCCGGGCGAAAACTCAACGCGGATCATCCAGTCTGAATACGCGCTGAAGATGTTCAGTGCGCGATCGTAAAATTGCAGCGCCAGCTTGTGCTCGCCCAGTTGGTAGTAGCACTCGCCGATCATCGTGTCGATGCAGATCGAATCGATCCAGGGGCCGTTGTTGACGCCTCCCTTGATCCGGCTTTCGCTCTGAAAGGTCTTGAGGGCTTCGCGATAGTCGCCGTCGGTATAGACGGAGAGCGCGGCGAAGTAACTGCCGTGCGGAATGGAATCGATCGTGGCGAATTGGGCCCTCGCCGGGCCAACGCCTGAGAGCCAGCAAGCGGTGGCAAGAATTAACAGCCGTGCCGGCAGACGTAGCGAAAGCGCGAGGCGCGCGCCATGTAGAACTTGAGCCACCACGTTTTTCTCCTCGGGCAACACCGGCGAGCGACCTCTCGCACGATCCGCGCTCGGCTGGCGTTTGCCACTACGTCTCTGTTGTTTCCGGTGGCTGGCGTCCGGGCAGGAAACGCCCGGTGAAGGAAGTGAAGAACAGGCGCCAGCACAGATTCCAGCATACAAGCGACCGGCCCCCTGGGCAAAAAATGGATTGGCGTTGCCTGCCCCTCTCGCTGGGCGGATTGGGCCCAACCAGCCGCTAGTAACAGGGGCGATTTTCCAAAGATTTCGGCGGCAAATGGGCCCAATGAGTCAGCCGCTTCGCCTCAGAACTTGCTAGCACCCTCAAGTTTCGGCAGATCTGCCAAAGTCCGCGGCCGTGGCTGACGATAACGATGTTGCGGATTGTATCGACTGAAGCGATCAAACAAACCCTTGGCCTTTTTCGCAGCCGGTTTAACTCGGCTTCCAAAGGCGGGGGCAGGAATCACCCATGGCCCGATCCATTGTGAATACGCTCCAAGCCTCTGCTGGCGGATTGTTACTGCTGGCCGCGCTCGGGAGCACGGGTTGTCAGAGCTCGTACTCTGGCCAGACTCTGCCCAGCCCTTACTGGCTGACGGACGATGTCCAATACTTTCCGCCCGGCCCTGAGTTCAAGCTGTCGAAAGAAGCGGCGGCGATGAAGGTCAATGGCGGAGCGCGTCGCGGTCCTGCCGTTCCGATTGGTCCTGTAGGTCCTCCAGTCGACCCGCTTGTGCCAGGCGCCGTGCCGGTAGCCCCGCTTCCGGGCGCGCCGGCTCCAGCCGATCCGCTTGACGGGAATCCAGCCGCCGTCGATCCCGGGGCGCCAGATGCGGCGCCAGCTCCCGACGGAGGAGCAGATCCATTCGGCGCGCCGTGATGATCCGTGTGCGTAACACGCACATAGACACTCCTTGCGGCGTGACACGTTAGTGTCAGATTTCCCTTTGCACGAGTTACGAGGCCCGCGCTGGCGAATCAGCGAGGGGCGACCAACGGACGCCCCAAAACGCGAACGTTAGACGTCAGCCCAGCAATCCAGCAGGTACAGTCGGTATCAATCAACCAAGTCACGGCTCGTCCCCAGCAGTATTTTATGGCGGCCGCCGAATCGCGTTCACAGAGAGCGCGTGCAGGCTGACGACGCCGAATGAGTTTTTCGGACGCTTCGAATCGATAGGCCAGGCACATACGTGCGAACCGCTGAATCGGCGGACTTCAGCATGGCTTATCCTTCGAGGCGCGTAGGGGGGACCGAGCCTCTTCGCCACCGGTGTCCGCAGCAACTTTGGCAACGAAGTTGCAGCGGGCGCCGGAAGGCGAAGAGCGAAACACGAGGAATGCCAAGTCATGCCCGATCCAGATCTCGCAAATCCAGATGTCGCAATGACCGCCCAGCAATGGATCAATGACATATTTGTCTGGATCGGTTTTGGCACCGTCGCCGGACTGCTCGCCAAGGCGATCATGCCAGGCCGCGATCCAGGCGGAGCGATCGTGACTTTGGCGTTGGGCATTGGCGGCGCCGTGGTCGGCTGCGGAATCCTGGCGTTCAGCTTGCCGGAATATCGCGTCTCGCCGCTGACGCCAGTGGGTTTTGTCGTCGCCACGGCGGGCGCGTTCGTACTGCTGTTCTTCTACCGGCTGATGGCTGGCAAGATTATCCGCGAAGGGGGAGATGGCCATGTTACGCCACGCCCCTATTACTCGCGCCGCCGCACGCGCGTAAATGAGCCGATCTACGACGACCGAGTCTATCGCGAATAAATCGCTAGCGCTGTTTGGCGCCGCCTGCCGCGCAAATCGCGGATCGCTCCAGCGCCAACGATCATCCACTTCGAAACCGTGCGGCAGCACGAACCCGCAGCCGGGCGGTCCCGGCCTAGTCGCGGCGGCGGCGCTTTTGGGTGTTGCGATGCGGTCTGTAGCCATCGCCTGGCTTACTGCGAATGTGGTCGCCATCAACCTGCTCGCCCAGCGCTCGCTTGGCTTTGGCGCGGCGATCGTCGAGCGCTTCTCTCGGTGGGCGATCCGGGATCAGGCAATCGCACCCGTTGCCGATCAGGTCTTGCCGCCCTGCTTGCTCCAGCGCCCGGCGTACCTCGAAGTAGTTCTCTGGCTTGAAGAACTGCAACAGCGCCCGCTGCATCCGCCGATCGCGCACCTGGCGGGCGATATAAACCGGACGACGCGTGAACGGATCCAAGCCCGTGTGGTACATGCAGGCGGCGATGTCAAACGGGCTGGGGATGAAATCCTGCACCTGGTCCGGCCGGTAGTGGTTTCGCTTAAGGAACTGCGCCAGCTCGATCATCGAGTCCAGGCTGCTCTCCGGGTGACTGGCAATAAAGTACGGCACCAGGTACTGCTTTTTGCCGGCCCGCGCCGAGGCTTGTTTGAACTCAGCGTCGAACAGCGTGAAGTCGTCCACCGACGGCTTCTTCATCGCCGACAGCACTTGCGGATCCGTATGCTCTGGCGCCACTTTGAGATGCCCGCCCACATGGTGCGCGGCCAGTTCATTCATGTATTCCGGACTCAGCCGCGCCAGATCCATCCGAATGCCAGACGCGACCAGCACCTTGCGCACGCCGGGTTCCGTGCGGGCCTGCTGCATCAGTTGCACCAGCGGCGCGTGGTCCACGCCCAGCAGTTTGCAAATGGTTGGGTGGACGCAGCTCAGGCGGCGGCACTTGGCTTCGACCTCGGGGCGGGTGCAGCGCATCTGATACATGTTGGCCGTTGGGCCACCGATATCGCTGACCACGCCGCTAAAGCCGGGTTCGGCCGCCATCTGCCGGATCTCGCCTAGGATCGACTCCTGGCTACGACTCTGGATGATGCGCCCCTCATGCGCCGTGATCGAGCAGAAGGTGCAGCCGCCAAAACAGCCGCGCATGATCTGGACGGAATCCTTGACGACCTCAAACGCCGGAATCTTTTGATCGCCGTAGCTGGGATGAGGGCGACGGGTGTAAGGCAAGCCGTAAACACGGTCCATCTCCACCTGCGTTAGAGGCAGCGCCGGAGGGTTGGCCACCACCGCCTCGCGGGCGTGATACTGCACGAGCCTGCGCGCGTTGTGTGGATTCGTTTCGTTATGCGTGATCTTGGTCAGGTCGGCAAAAGCGAACTTGTCTGTCGACGCTTGCTCATAGCTGGGGAGCGTGATCGTTTCTTCCGTCGGCGGCGATTCGCTCGCGCCCAGCCGGTAGACCACGCCGCGCATGTCGCGCAGTTGTTTGACGGTGTCGCCCGCGGCCAGTCGCTGCGCGATCTCGACGATCACGCGCTCGCCCATCCCGAACACAACCAGGTCCGCCTTGGCGTCGCAGATGATCGAGCGGCGGACCTTGTCGCTCCAATAGTCGTAGTGCGACAGCCGCCGCAAGCTGGCTTCGACTCCGCCGGCAATCACCGGCACGCCAGAGTAGGCTTCGCGCGCTCTCTGGCAGTAGGCCAGCGTGGCCCGGTCCGGACGCCGGCCGATCTGACCACCAGGGCTGTACGCGTCGTCGTTGCGGACTTTGCGGTTGGCCGTGTAGTGATTGATCATGGAGTCCATGTTCCCCGCGCTCACGGCGAAGAACAGTCGCGGCCGGCCAAATGTCCGCCAGGCTTCACAGTTTTGCCAGTTGGGTTGACTGACGATGCCAACGCGGAAGCCTTCGCTCTCGAGCAGTCGGCCCAGGAGCGCCATGGCGAAGCTGGGATGATCGACGTAGGCGTCGCCGGTGACGAAGACGATATCGACTTCATCCCAGCCGCGCGCCAGCATCTCTTCGCGCGTCATCGGCAGCGGCGTGGTCGCCTTGCTGCGGATTGGCCCGGCCGTGAGGGGCGCGCAGGCGTAATCGACGGGAACCGGGGCGTCGATGATCGGCAACTGCAGGCCGACAGACGTGTTGCTACCAGTAGACATGACGCAATGAAACCGATCCGCCTGACCGTAGGCGAGTAAACAGAGAGGGCGGCAATCCGGCGATAAACGTCGCAAGAACCGCCCAAGCGGGGACCGTCTATTCTACCCGCAGATCGAACGGATCGATAGCGATTTCGTATGCGACCGGTGACCTAAGAGTTGCCCTCTAGGTGCGTTGCTGGCTTAAGGACGCGTTGGACGGATTAATTCGGGCTCCTGGCTGAAACGACCGTAAATCTCTGCCTCTGGAAAAAGCTCGCGCGCCCTTTGCGTTTCGGCTAACGAAGCGTCACGTGGCAGATTGAGCCGCCACGCCGCAGCATCGCCAAGCAAACGCCTCCAAAAAGAAATCCTGGGCTTGGTTGAGAGAGGGGTTACAGGTGGGAGGGCATCGTAGCTGTAAAAGGAGGGGCCTGCTCGAAAAAGCCAGTCCCGATACTCGTTCCGTTGCTGAACGTGCTTCATCTCCTGCATAATCCAGCCAAAAGCCACAGCGATAATAGTGACCGCCACGAACAACGTTCGCAGCCCGAACTGATACCACTGGCGGCGGGGTGGGTTGGGTTCTGCCATCCCTTCATCTTACCGTGCTAGAACGCGCCGCCGAAAGGTCGGGGACGAGGCCGCTACGGCGTCGCGATTGGCGCGAGGAATTGAAGAATCAGCCACATTATCGTGGGGGGACCTGCAACGATCACCATGAATTGTCAGGAACAAACGGATCTTCCCCGACAGCGGGCTGTATGAACGATACCCTGTGTGCCTCTGGAAAGTGTTTTTGAAGCAACACGTTTTTTTCATTATATCTCTCGCCAAATGGCACCCAGCACATACCCACGCCGCGGTCGCCAAGCATTGATCGATATTTAACCGGCGGGGGCAGTTTGCTGTCGGTAAAGAACGTCCAGCGACCTTTCCTGAAGGTCTGCCATTCCTCGTAGTCCATGAATATCACGCCTCTCGCTTCGAGCGTTGCTCTCACCAAGCGGCGTTCTCGGACAGTATTGAATACCCACCCAATTGCAATTGCGCAGACCGTAACCGCCACGAACAACGATCCCAAACCGAATTGAAACCAGCGGCGGCGGCGTGGGTTGGTTTCTGCTATGCCTTCATCTTACCGTGCTAGAATGCGCCGCCGAAAGGGCGGGGACGAAGGGGCTACGGCGCCGCGATTGCCGCGCGTAAGATCTCCAAACTGCGCTCCAGGGTGGGATCTGCCGCTGCGTAGTCTAGTTTGCGCGCCGTGACCTGGACATCTGGCGTGACGCCGACGCCTTCGATCGCCTGGCCGTCTGGCAGCATGCCGACCCAAGTGGAGAAGTAAACAGACACGCCGCTGCCGCCCAGCGCGTGCGGCTTGGGGTTGCCGCTGGCGCCGCGCGTGGGGAGGCCGACTGTGGTGACGTTGGGCAGGCACTTCATCATCTGCACGAAGCCTTCGCCGCTGCTCACCGCGCCAGGGCCGATCAAGCAGACGACCGGCCCAGAGTAGGCGCCCGCTGTCGCCGGCAGAATTCGCTCAAAGACTTGTCCAAAGTCGTCGTGCTTCGGACCACTTCGATATTTACTTTTGGCATAGACCGTTGGCTTGGTGCAGAACAGGCTGGCAATCTCCAGGGCTAGTGGTTCGCTCCCACCATTGGCGCTGCGCAGATCAACAACAAAGCCCGGCGCGTCCTTCAGTTTGCGAATGGCGTCGATCGCCTGGCGGACATTCTCAGCGTTTGACTCGCTCTGCCTGCGCATGAGGAAGTAGCCAAAACCGTCGCGCTTCGTTTTGCCGACGATGGCGAACTTGCCGCATTCCACGCGGTCTTCGATCTCAGCCAGTGTCACGTCGCGATTGCCGTTGAAGCTGTAACCTCCATCGCGCGTGCCGATCACGCCGGTGGGCGTCTCGATCCAAATATGCATGTCCCCAAAGGGAGTTAACATCGGCTTGAGCGCGGCGGCCAACTCCGCCGGGTTCTTCGCCTGCCGCGCGGCCGCACGATGCTCGGTCCGCAGCGCTGTCCAATCGACATCAGGCTTTCGATAGAAATAACTGTAGTTGCGATCAAACGCGTCGCAGAAATCGTCAAACGCTTTGCCGACGCTCTCCGCGTCCCAGACAAATGGCGCCATTTCAATTCGCAGATCTCGCCGCGGCGGTCGCAGTTTGGTCAACTCAATCGGCCCTGACCCATAGCCGAGCACTCGGAGCGAATACTCGCCCTCTGGCAAGTAGATTTCGAATTTGCCGCGCGCATCTGGAATAAAACAGCGGGCGTTGAGAGGCAATTTGTCCACGTTCGGACCGAACACCGCCAGAATTCGTCGCACGCTGGCCGGATCGCGGCCGCGCTCGCTTGGCAAGAGTGGCAAGCGCAACTCGCCCGCCAGGATTTCGCCCGGCTGCAATTGATAGTCTTGCCGGGTCTTGTCCCCTGCGCGAACCTGAATCGCGTCGCCCGAAATCCCGCGGACAAAGCCGGCCTTGTCCGCAAAAACTTCACGGACGCTCAGCGACTTTCCCTGCTCGTAGCGCAGCGGAATTTCGTACTTGCCCTGGTCATCGGTCACGCCCTCGGTCTTTAGCCCCGGCGCCATCCGCGCATTGCTCGTGCGATTGATCCAAACGCGAACGCCGGCCACCGGGTCGCCCTGAGCGTTCTTAACGACGCCATGCAGGGTGGAAGTGTCAAATTCCTCGGCCAGCGCCGCGGAGCGCAACAGAATCAGCGATAGCCCCAGGCAGTATAGAAAACATGGCATGACGTGCCCCCAATCACAGCGCGACGAAAACAATCCAACTTGCAAAGCCGACCTTAATTCCGGCTGTAGCTATTGGCGCCATTGCGGGCGCCTCCTTTGCCGTAGCCGTTTCCATTGCCGTTACCGTTTGCGGAACTCTGCTTCAGCTTGACCGGCAAAGGCTTTAGATTGCCGGGGCCTAGGAGATTATCGACTCGCTGGCGAAGTTCCGCGCACAGGTCGACCTTCAGGCCATCGCAATCGCACGTCACCTGGCTGCCGTCTGTCAGGCGGAGGACCAATTGAAACTCGGCCGTGCCGGGATAGCCGCGAAGAATTTCGTTGAGCTGGTCCAGTCCGCGCTCGCCGTGCGTTTTTTCGTCGTAGCGAATGCGCACGCCGCGCGTGAAGCGGGCCGCCAGTTCGGAGAGCGGGAACAATTCGTTGACGATAAGATTGGCTTCTTCGCTGCCGGGGCGCTTGTCGATCGTGCCGCGCAAGCCCACCACGGCGTCTCCCTTAACGTGGTCGCCGTATTTCGCAAAGTCTTCCGGCCAGAGGATGCAACGCATCACGCCGCCGGTGTCTTCCAGATCCCACATGGCGTACTTGGTAGCCGTGCTGCCGGGCCGGGGATTTTTGGTGTGCGAGAACTTGATCGACGCCAGGATGCCGCCCAGGATCACTTCGTGCCGGTTCGGTAACGCCGCGGCTTCGACCGTGCTGTGCGAGCAATAGGTGCGGAGCGTCTCTTCGTGCTCGGCCAGCGGATGGCTGGTGAGATAAAAACCAAGCACTTCTTTTTCCGAATTGAGCAGCTCGCGCTCCGGCCACTCCGGCACGTCCGGCAGAGAGCTAGTGGCGGTCGATTTCGAATCGTCGTCATCCTCAAAGTCGCCAAACAATCCCTTTTGGCCCGAACGACGATCGGCTAGCGCCGCGGCGCCGGATTGCAACGCTTTTTCGACGGCGCCGGCGTTTTGCGAGCGGCGGGCGCCCGTGAAATCGAACGCGCCGGCCTTGACCAACGAATCGATCGCCGAGCGATTGACCATGGCCGGGTCGAGCCGTTCGCAGAAATCAAACAGGTCCTTGAAGGGGCCGCGTGCTTTGCGTTCGGCGGAGATCGCGTCGGCCGCCTGCATACCGCATCCCTTGACGGCGGCCAGGCCAAACAGAATGTGCTCAGTCTCGACCATGAAGTCGCCGTGGCAGCGATTCACATTCGGCGGGACAACCGGGATATTCATCCGCCGGCAATCTTCCAGATGTTCGACCAGAGAATCCTTGCGCTTGAAGTTGCGGCCGTTGATATCGCCCGACAAGAGCGCCGCCATGAACTCCACAGGATAGTGGGCCTTGAGATAGGCCGTCATGTAGGCGATCAACGCGTAGGCCGTGGAGTGGCTCTTGTTGAAACCGTACCCGGCGAACTTCTCGATCATGCCGAACAGGTCTTCGGCCTCGCGCGGCTTCAGTCCTTGCGCGACGGAGCCGGAGACGAACTGCTCGCGGAACTTGGCGATCATCTCCAGCTTTTTCTTGCTGATCGCCTTGATGCAGGAATACGCGCTCGAGAGCTCAATCCCTCCCAACCGATTCAGAATCCGCATCACCTGTTCCTGATAGACCATCACGCCGTGCGTTTCGCCCAGGATCTCTTCCATCACAGGGTGTTTGTACTCGGCCTTTTTGCGGCCGTGTTTGACCTGGATGTAATCGTCGACCATGCCTCCTTCCAGCGGGCCCGGACGATAGAGGGCGTTGGTGGCGATGATGTCTCGGAAATGATCCGGCTTCATCTTTTGCAGCAGATCTCGAATGCCGCCACTTTCGAGCTGAAAGACGCCTTTCGTTTCGCCCCGGCAGAGCAGGGCGAACGTGGCCTCGTCCTCGAGCGGAAACTCGTAAGGATCGACGCGCTCGCCGGTGGTCTGTTCGATCAGATCCACGGCCTTGGACAGAATCGTTAGGTTTCGAAGGCCCAAGAAGTCCATCTTCAGCAGGCCGGCGCGCTCGACATCGCCCATCGCCCATTGCGTGATGACTTCTTCTTTCCCCTGCACGTGCTGCAGCGGCACGTACTCCACCAGCGGCCGATCCGCGATCACCACCGCCGCGGCGTGCGTTCCCACATTGCGGGCGAGCCCTTCGACCTTCATCGCCAGGTTGAGGACTTCGCGAATCTGGCCATCGTTCTCGTGTGCTTTGCGCAGCTCTTCGCTGGCTTCGAGCGCTTCGGAAAGCTCGATGCCCAGCGTGTCTGGCACCATCGCCACAATGGAATCGACGCGCGGAATCGGCATCCCGAGCGCGCGGCCGACGTCGCGGATGGCCGCCCTCGCCGCCAGCGTGCCGAACGTGCCGATTTGGGCGACATTTTTATCGCCGTAACGTTCCTTGACGTATTGAATCACCTCGACGCGGCGATCCTTGCAAAAATCAATATCGATATCGGGCGCTTCCAGGCGGCTGATGTCCAGGAACCGCTCGAACAGCAGATCGTATTTCAGCGGGCAGACGTGGCTCATGTAGAGCGCAAACGCCACCAGCGAACCCACGCCCGATCCACGAGCCGTGGCCGGAATGTTTCTCTCGCGCGCAAAGCGGACAAAATCCCAGACGATCAAAAAGTAATTCGGAAAGCCCAGCGTGTTGATTACGCCCAGCTCGCGATCCAACCGATCCAAGACAACTTGCGACAGCTCGCCATTCGCAAAATAGTCTGGCAACTTGGCGTAGCGCTCTTTCAGGCCGATCAGGCAAAGCTCGTGCAAGTATTCGTTGGAGGTCTGGTGCTTGGGGACATCGAACGTGGGGAAGTGCCGCTTGCCTAGCTCCAGCTCAATGTTCACGCCATCGGCAATTTCCTGGCTGCGGGCGACCGCGTCTTCCATGCCGGGGAAGGCCGCGTACATTTCGGCCGGATTGCGCAGGAAGAACTCGCTTCCTTCCATCCGCATCCGGTCCGTGTCCGTGCGGAACCGGCCGGTGTTGATGCACAGCAGCACGTCCTGCGCTTCGGCGTCTTCGCGATTGACGTAGTGCGCGTCGCTGGTGGCCACCAAGGGCAAGCCCATGCGTTGGGCAAGGCTCACCGAGGCCTCGAGCGCCAACCGCTGGATCTCGACGCCGTTGTTTTGGATCTCGATGAAGTAACGATCGCCAAATGTCTGCTGAAACCAGGCGGCGATCTTCATCGCCTCTTCCATATTCGGCTCGGCGCCACTGCCTCGCAGCAGCGACCGGCTGAGCTCGCCCGAGACGCAACCGCTCAGACAGACGAGTCCTTCGCTATGCGCGGCGAGCAATTCCTTATCAATCCGCGGCTTGCGATAGAAGCCTTCCAAAAAGGCATAGGAAGAGAGTTTGATCAGGTTCTGAAAACCAACGCGGTTTTGCGCCAGCAGCGTCAGGTGGTAGCTGGCCTCGTGATTGGCGTCGGCCTCTTTCAGATGGCGGCTGCCCGGGGCGATATAGGCTTCGTACCCGATGATGGGATTGATGCCGGCGTCCTTGGCGTTTTTATAAAAGTCCAGCGCGCCGTAGAGGTTGCCGTGATCCGTCAGCGCCAGGGCGTTCATCCCTTCGCGCTTGGCCTTGGCGACCAAGGCTTTGATCGGGCTGGCGCCATCCAGCAGGCTGTAATGGCTATGGCAATGCAGATGCACGAACGAGCCGGTGGTGCTCATCATTTCCCTCGAGCGCAAAGACGATCCGTCAGAGACAGCGGACGAACCAATGATTCTAGCAGAACCGGCGCGCGGTCAGAAGTTGCGAGCAGAATCGCATCCTTGTGCGTCGCGCAGCAAAATGGCCGCGGAAACGT
>Ga0335397_10002374_pt1 | contig 25691 bp, 21 predicted proteins | sample MAT04_FD_205740 | JGI IMG/M metagenome (GOLD analysis project Ga0335397, IMG submission 205740) | Freshwater microbial communities from Lake Fryxell liftoff mats and glacier meltwater in Antarctica - MAT-04 (spades assembly) (version 2) ... | reverse complement strand
AGTTTAGTGCAGCTACAGATACCAAATTGCGCCGTTACAGCCACGAGTGCGACAGGTTGCGTTCAATATGTCGATCGTTTCGGCAATCTAATTACTAATATCCCGAATAATTGCATTCTAGGTAACAATTGGTCAGTGACAATTAGCAATATTTGTGATACAATTCGCATCCCCAGCGGTAAAACCTACAGTGACAGCAAACCTGGGGATTTAATTGCCATAACTGGTTCTGACGGTTGGCTAGAAATTGCCGTTAACGGCGGCAGCGCTCAATCAGTTTTGCAGCTACAATTTGGAAGTAGCATCGAAGTGCTTTTTGGGAGTTAACAATCAATCATATTTTTTAGCATCTTGTAGGGGCGGGTTCACCAACAATCTCTAACTCTCACCAACAATCTACATAAACCCGCCCCCACCCAGCGACTTATTTCCAAGTATCAGAAACCCGGTGTTTTGGATAAACCGGGTTTCTCATCTTTATCCAGCTACCACGAAATTAACCAACTTTCCAGGAACCACAATCACCTTTTTAATCTCCTTACCTTCAATGTGACGCTTCGCCAATTCCGACTCCCGCGCCAACTTTTCCAAACCAGCTTTATCAGCACCAGAAGGCACTTGAATAGTGCCGCGCGTCTTACCCATAACTTGAATTACCAGCGTAATTTCATCGGTAATTAAAGCAGATGGATCGGAAATCGGCCAACTTTGTACGTGCACGGATTCGCTGTTACCAATCAAATGCCACAATTCATCAGCAATGTGCGGCGAAAAAGGCGCTAACAGCAAAATTAAAGTGTTAATTCCCTCTGCATAAACAGGCGAATCCTTACATTTTGCATCAGCCAGCGCATTGTTCAATTTCATCATTTCGGAAACAGCAGTATTAAACTGATAGTCGCCCTCCAAATCTTCCTGCACTTCCTTAATTGCAGTGTGAATCGCCCGCCGCAAATCCTTCTCATTCTTGCTCAAATTGTCTTTTTCCCCCTGCCCTTGTAGGGGCGGTGCCCCCGTGCCCGCCCTGGCTGGGGGGGGTGCAGCAAACTCTGTCACCACGCGCCAAACGCGATTTAAAAAGCGAGATTGCCCTTCCACATCCGCGTCATCCCACTCTAAATCCTTCTCAGGCGGCGCTTTGAATAAAATAAACATCCGCGCCGTATCAACCCCATATTTCCCCATAACTTCCAAGGGGTCAACACCGTTGTATTTTGATTTAGACATCTTCTCATAGAAGACTTCCAAAGCTTCCCCAGTTTGCGGATCTTTAGGATTTTCGGGGTCTACATCTGCTGGGGCAATGTATTTGCCAGTCACAGGATTTTTGTAGGCCATTGCTTGCACCATGCCTTGAGTTAATAGGCGTTTAAATGGTTCATCGCAATTGATTAAACCCCGATCGCGTAAAACCTTCGTAAAGAACCGCGAATACAGCAAATGCAGGATTGCGTGCTCGATACCGCCGACATATTGGTCAACTGGCATCCAATCATTCGTCTTCGCAGAATCAAAGACTTGCTCTTGATTTTGAGCATCAGGATAGCGCAAAAAATACCACGATGAATCCATAAAAGTATCCATCGTATCCGTTTCCCGCTGCGCCGGACTCCCGCAACTTGGACAAGGAACGTTTACCCATTCTGGCATCTTTCCCAAGGGCGAACCTTTACCAGTAAAATGTACATTTTCCGGCAACAATACGGGTAAATCAGATTGCGGGACTGGGACTGTTCCGCAATTAGGACAGTGAATTACCGGAATCGGAGCGCCCCAATAACGCTGGCGAGAAATTAGCCAATCTCTCAAGCGATATTGCACTCGCGCTTTGCCACAACCTGAATTTTCGGCAGCTTTAATTATTGCTGCTTTGCCTTTAATTGAATCCATGCCGTTGAAGCTTTCGGAATTAATCATAATTCCTGGTTCGGTGTAAGCTTCCGTCAGCGGAACTTCATCATCATCGACAATTACTACTTTAATTGGCAGTTGATATTGATTAGCAAATTTGAAATCTCGTGTGTCGTGGGCGGGTACTCCCATGACTGCGCCGGTGCCATATTCGTACAGCACGTAATCGGCAATCCAAATTGGGATTTCTTCATCGTTGAAAGGGTTGATTGCTTTGCCGCCTGTGGGGATGCCGCGCTTCGGTTTGTCATCGGCTGTGCGATCCATTTCGCTTTGCAATGCAACTTCCTTGATGAAGGTTTCTACAGCCGCTTTTTTGTCTGCCGTGGTCACGAGCTGAGTTAACGGATGTTCCGGTGCTAAAACAACGTAACTCACGCCATAAATTGTATCGGGACGGGTGGTAAAAACGGCGATTTTTTCATCCATGCCGACAATGGGAAATTCTAAGTAAGCGCCGACTGATTTGCCAATCCAGTTGGCTTGCATTAATTTGACTCTTTCGGGCCAATCTGGCAATTTGTCTAAGTCGTTTAATAACTGTTCGGCGTAATCGGTAATTTTGAGGAACCATTGCCGCAATAATTTGCGCTCGACTTTGGCACCGGAACGCCAGGAACGACCTTCGTTATCGACTTGTTCGTTTGCTAAGACTGTTTGGTCGATCGGGTCCCAGTTAACTGCGGCTTCTTTCTGATAAGCTAATCCTGCTTCTAGAAATTGCAAGAACAGCCACTGTGTCCACTTATAATAATCGGGAGAACAGGTGGTAACTTCTTTTGTCCAGTCGAAGGAAATGCCGAGGCGGCGAAATAAGCCTTTCATCTGGGCAATATTTTCATACGTCCATTTTGCGGGGGGAATTCCTCGCTCGATGGCGGCATTTTCTGCCGGCAAACCAAAAGCGTCCCATCCCATCGGATTGAGTACGCGATAGCCTTGCATCCGCTTGAGTCTGGCAATTACATCGATGATTGTGTAGTTGCGGACGTGGCCCATGTGCAAGCTTCCCGACGGGTAGGGGAACATGGATAAGGCATAAAATTTAGGCTTTTCCGTATCTTCTGGCATCTGGTCTAAGTTTTGCTCAGCCCATGTCTGTTGCCATTTTTCTTCTATGGATTGGGGGTTGTATCTGGAGTCCACAGCAATTGCTCCGTGCAGAGTTTAGTAATGTTTGCTTCAGTATTTTTGCACATTCAAGGGGCCGCGATTAGGATTCTTTTGCACCCCCAAGGATTTTGGCTCTAATATCTGTATTATATATTGTAGTATGTGTGGTTGGCGATCGGGGGCGATTTCTACGTTAAAAGAATCAGACCTACGCACAGGTGGTCAGAAACCGGGTTTTTACGAGAATACTTGGTTACAGTCGGCAAAACTCCAAAAAACCCGGTTTCTTTGGTTTTGATGCGTGGTCAGAAACCGGGTTTTTACGAGAATATTTCGTTACAGTCGGCAAAACTCCAAAAAACCCGGTTTCTCTTGTCTTGAACCGTAAGTCCTCAAAGAGTAAATAACCGCAATTCCCAGAAACCAGACTTATTTGATAAATCTGGTTTCTTTTTATTCTGGTTTAGATGCTATCAGGATCGATGTTCAATTCGCGCAGTTTGGCGGCTAAACGTTCAGATTTTTGAGCTTCTTGTTCTGCGCGTTCAGATGCTTCTTGGGCACGCTGAAATTCTTGTTCGGCGCGCTGAAATTCTTGTTCTGCACGCTGAAATTCTTGTTCGGCGCGTCGTCGCTCTAATAGCCGCTGTGCATTTATTTCGGAAGGGGAAAGAAACTTTTCTCCATCAGGTTTATAAATTTCTAACCCTGATTCTGGCAACTCAAACCGCACTCCCAGTCTCGGACTTATCCATCCCTCCATCGGTTCAATTGGTTCTAAGGTTCCTTCAATTCTTTGCCAACCTTCCAACTCATTTATTTCGGGGTCGTAAAGGTAATATTCCTCAACTCCATAGCGATTGTAAAATGAAAGTTTTTTGTGCATTTTTGTGTTGCTGTCGTTGTGGGAGCGAATCTCAAAGACGACTTGGGGAGGGATATTATCTTCGCGAGATTGTATGTAGGAACTTCGATCGCCTTTTGGTCTGCCAAATATTACCATCGTATCTGGTGCTTGAGAAATGTCATTTCTTCTCTCAACCGGATACCAGAGTAAATCGGCTGCTACAAACACGTTGGGGTCATCTTCAAACAGCGACTCGCAACCTTCTTTGATGGTGACAATTAATTTGTATTGAATTGTACTTTCTGCCATTGGTTCACCGTCGCTGGATGGATAAATGATTTCTTCGGTTGTGACTTGCATTGTGGTTGTCTCCGAGAAGTATCTATGCTTGATTATACTATTTTTTGAAGTAGGTATACCGGGTGAGGACGCGGCAGTTTTATTTGCCTGACAAGAATATTCACAATAGCGAACAGCGGCGCTTTAATGCTGCTTGCAAAATAGTATTATACAGTTTTTCCTTAACACTATATGCTCCGAATCTTTCCAAGTGGGGATTGTTCATTTGAGCGTCGAAAAGTAGATAAGATCGATCGCGCAATCTCTCCACCAACTTCACCATCGCCACCTTAGAACCTTCGGGAATGCGGTAAAACATGGATTCCCCGATAAATGCGCCACCTATAGACAATCCCAAAATACCACCCGCCAATTCATCCCCGCACCAAGTCTCAAAGCTGTGAGCCCAACCAGCCTCATGCAAACCCCAGTAAATCTGCTTGAGCTCCTTAGAAATCCACGTCGTTTCTCGATCGGCACAACCCTCAACCACCGCCCCAAAATCGCGGTTCACAGCCACCGAAAACCGATTTTGATTCAAGGCCCGGCCCAGCGATCGCGGATAGGTAAATCTCTCATCCAGGGGTATCAGCGCCCGCTGCCGGCTGGAATACCACCCCAAACTTTCCTCGCCATCATTCGCCATCAAGAAGTAGCCTTGCGCGTATCCTTGTATAATTGACGGTATATCATATTGCATAAATTTATCAGTTGTCTTTTGTCCACTAACCTTTCAAAGTCAACATTAGCAATTAGGAATAATTATGTCTGAAACCATCGAACCTATTACCTTACCGCCGGCGCAAAACCCAGAGCAAGAAGGTCAATGGCTCCAACAAACGCTGCTCGCATGGCTAGACTCCGAGTTTATCCCAGAAGCTGCCAACCAGCAAATAGCTAAAAGAGCAGCCCAAATCTATGTCCGCCAGCGTATGGAAGGCGAAAACGACGTGGGCAGCCTCGTAATTGCGATCGTCACCGAAATGCAGGCCTATGATTTTTCTAAAAGCTTTTACGGCGAATTTGCGATCGCCAATGCCGTCAGTGACTTATTACTCGAAAGTCTCGGCATCGATAAATGCTGCGGCCAATGAAGTAAGAAAGAGGCAGAAGGAAGAAGGAAGAAGGAACAAGGAAGAAAGTCTGAAACAAAAATTAACCCGAAATATAATCTTGCCGATTATTCATAAGTTTTTCTTCATTCCTTCTTCTTTCTTCCCTCTCTCGCGACGATAACTAAACCCTTCTTTCTTCTATCCGTTAAATCCGTTACGAAATCCGTTGCCGAACTTCCTTCTTTCTGCTACCAGCTAGACTTCACAACACCGGGCAAAAGACCTTCGTGAGCCATTTCTCGCATCACGTTGCGAGACAGTCCGAAGTCACGATAGTAACCCCTGGGCCGTCCAGTTGCCCAGCAGCGGTTCCGCAAGCGAGTCCGCGAACTGCTGCGTGGTAGCTGTTGCAGTTGGCGGTGAATCGCCATTTTGTCCATCTGGTTGCTAGCTTGGTCAAACTGCTCTTTCAGGTCTTCCCGCTTGTCAGCGTACTTGTCTACGAGTCTTTGGCGCTTTTTCTCGCGCTCGATCATGCTCTTTTTAGCCATAACTCAGTTTATATCCTTAGATAAATCACGATCAACTATTTTACTATATTTTGGTCATTTCGGATCGCTTTTATTTAAATTAGTTTTTTTGTTGACAATATTTTTAACCACAGGCATCTTGATTGTTCCTGAAAATAGCGCAACATCTAACTATTAGCAGAAGGACACAAATCTGCAAGTTCGCAAATATTACAAATCGGCTTTCTTGCATTACAAACCGCCCGACCGTGATCAACTAACCGAATCGACCAATTTTCCCAATCCGGCTGCGGCAACAATAGCATCAAATCCCGCTCGATCCGATTCGGATCGGTATGTTCGGTCAATCCCAATCGTTGACTCAAACGTTTGACGTGGGTGTCTACTGTCACGCCCAGATGAAGACCAAAAGCGTGAGCGAGGACGACATTAGCTGTTTTGCGAGCAACTCCGGGCAATTCTAGCAGCAGTTCCATTTGCTGCGGCACTTGATTGTTGAATTTGTTGACGATCGCCCAACAAGCAGCTTTAATATTTTTAGACTTATTTCGGTAAAAACCAGTCGATCGCACCAGACGCTCCAATTCATCTAAATCAGCATTTCCCAAAGCCTCCGCATCGGGGAAACGCTCAAACAAGGCGGGCGTTACCAGATTTACTCGCTCATCCGTACACTGAGCCGAGAGAATCGTCGCCACCAACAACTGCACCGGAGTTTCGTAGTTGAGAGTGCAAGGGGCTTCTGGATACAGGCGTTTGAGGCGAATCAGAATTTCGAGCGATCGTTGTTTTAAACTTAACTTTTTTCTAGTCATTAGTCATTAGTCATTAGTCATTGGTCATTGGTCATTGGTCATTAGTCATTGGTCATTAGTCATTAGTCATATCAAAAAGGGAGCATCTCAGTTTTGCAAAAAGCATTTTTATTATAGTGCTGTCCCCGCTCGCGAGTTATACAATACGCGAACTCTTGAGGTGCTCGCACTATAATGCAAAACGGAGATGCTCCCATGACTAATGACTGCTGACTGCTGACTAATGATTGATGACTAACGACCAATGACTACTGCTGTCGAAGATTTCGCATCAAATCGATGCCTGCCAAATTAGCAGTATCGCGAACAATCAAGAAAATTCCCAAACCCAGCAACAGCATCAAACCAGTCTGCATCACATTTTCCTGAATGCGATTCGGCAGAGGTTTGCCCCGCAGTCCTTCTATTAACAAAAAAGCTAGTTGACCGCCATCCAAAGCAGGTAAAGGCAAGATATTAATCACAGCCAAATTGATGCTAATTAAAACGGCAAACTGAAACAAATTCGCTGCATCCGATCGCGCAATCCCTGCACCAATGGCTACAATTGCCACGGGCCCGGACAGCTTTTCGGCAGTCTGGCTGAAATTGCTAACTAACTGCCCGAAACCTTGAAACGTCAGCACTACAATCCGCTCAAATTCAGTCGCAGCCTTGCTAAACGCATCTAAAATTCCCGCCCGCTCCCGCACGACAGTTCCGTTAGAAGTTAGCTGCACGCCAATGCGGCCTTTACCGTCAGGTGACAATTCGGGAGTGACTGTCACCACAAATTTTTGTTCTGCACGCTGAATTTCTAACGCTAGGGGTTGGTTGGGACGATCTTGGATTGCTGAGACTAGAGATTTGATTGCTTCGCGGGAAGCGCCCAATTCCTGGCCGTCAACGGACAGAACAATGTCGCCCGATCGAATTCCCGCTTGGAAGGCGGCCGAACTGACTTCTGCTGCGACTTCCGGGACTTTAACTCCCGGTAGGTAGTTCATGGATGCTGCGCCGACAGTGGTCAATTGCACCACCAACAGGAAGTAAGCAAAAATCAAGTTGGCAATCACCCCGGCGCTAATCACGATCGCCCGATCGAGGATGGGGCGATTTCGCAGCAAATTCGGGTCATTGGGGGGAATATTGCTTTCTGGATCGTCATCCGGGAAACCCACGAAACCTCCCAGGGGAAAGGCGCGGATGGCGTATTCTGTTTCCGGGCCTTGGTACTTCCACAGGATGGGGCCGAAACCGATAGAAAAGCGGTTGACGTGAATGTGTTGAAGTCTCGCCGCCAAGAAGTGGCCGAGTTCGTGAACGACAATCAAGATACCTAAAACTGCGATCGCTGCCAAAACTGACATGAAGGATTCCACTAACACTTTTACTTTACTTTGACTTATTTTAATATCTTTTTAATATAGGTGGCGGACGATCGACAATTTTCAGTCAAACTGGAAGATAGTGGTTTTGTTTCCCAAGTCCCGGCGCGGCGATCGACAGGACGCTACCCATACCGATCGCGCGATCGTACCTTACTTTACCTCAAAAACCAATTCCCCATTACCAATTCCCAGTTATCAATTCCCCATTACCAATTCCCAATTATGAAAGACACTTCTTTGAATATTATCGCTATTTCGATCTTCGCCATCACCGTTTCCATATTATTGGGCCCTTTATTCAACCTACCAGAGGCCGTACCGGCGATCGCCACTTTTTGCCTGTTAGGGCTAGCCACCCTCGACACTTTCCAGTGGCAAGGTCAAGGCGGTACAATTTTAGTAGATTTGCTGGGGGGAAGTTCTAAACAAAAGCGCGATCGCATCCTTCACCACGAAGCCGGACACTTTCTAGTCGCCCACCTATTAGGAATTCCCGTAACCAGCTACGCCCTCAACGCTTGGGAAGCATTCAAACAAGGTCAAACAGCCCAAGGTGGCGTTCGATTTGAAGATAAAGAATTAGCATCTCAACTACAAAGCGGCAATCTTTCATCCCAACTTCTAGACCAATATTGTACCGTGTGGATGGCCGGAATAGTCGCAGAAAACTTTGTTTATGGCAGTGCACTAGGCGGCGCAGAAGATCGCACAAAAATCCGCGCCATCCTCACACAACTGCGCCGTCCAAATTCCGAAATTCAACTCAAACAAAACTGGGGTTCGCTGCGAGCAAAAAACCTGATCGAAACTCATAAACCAGCTTACGAAGCTTTAGTCACAGCAATGGAAGAAAGAGCAACCGTTACTGAGTGTTGCGACATGATCCAGCAAAATTTGTAGAAACCCAAAGATTATCTCAAAACAAGCAGAAAAGACGGCGGTTGAAACCGCGTCTACACAAACGAATTGCACTCCAAGCGGAATGAAGAAAATAACGTAAGTTCAACCGCCGACTCTTCAACCCGCGGAGGCGGGTTTTGTCTGTGTAGACGCGGTTTTAACCGCCCGGTCTTCTGAATTTTAACGGCCCTGGTATTCAACCCGCTTGGAGTGGGTTTTGTCTGTGTAGACGCGGTTTCAACCGCCCGGTCTTCTTGGAGTGGGTTTTGTCTGTGTAGACGCGGTTTTAACCGCCCGGTCTTCTTAATTTTAACCGTCCGCTCTTGAACCCGCTCTTGAGTGGGTTTTGTTTGTATAGACGCAGTTTCAACCGCCCGGTCTTCTGATCTGAACTTTTGAATCTGAACCTTATTGAGTTATACTCCTACTGCAAAGACTGCGACTGCCAAAAAATCCCGAAACAAAAGTTTATGAGCAACACTTCCCCGCCTGAAGCAGCAGCCAACAACCCCGAAACCAAAAAACTCAGCTTCTCCACAAAATTAGCTTACGGTGCGGGCGACCTCGGCCCCGCAATTACGGCGAATGTTCTGGTATTTTTCCTGCTGTTTTTCTTTACCAACGTGGCGGGTTTGGCTGCGGGTACTGCTAGCAATATTTTGTTAATCGGCAAGGTTTGGGATGCCATAAATGACCCGATTGTCGGGGTTTTGAGCGATCGCACCTCTCACCCCTGGGGCCGCCGCTATCCTTGGATGGTATACGGCGCAATTCCTTTCGGCATCTTCTTCTTTTTGCAGTGGATTGTTCCCAGCAAAGATCCCACGATATTGTTTTGGTACTATGTGGCGATCGGCATTTTGTTTAACACCGCCTTCACCGCCGTCAACCTGCCTTACACCGCCCTCACCCCAGAATTAACCCAAGACTACAACGAACGTACTAGCCTTAACAGTTTCCGGTTTACTTTCTCGATCGGTGGCAGCATTTTGTCACTAATCATAGCGCAAATTATCTTTGCAATAGTTAAAGATGATACCCAAAAATACTTAATATTAGGCGCACTCTGTGCAGTGATTTCAGTATTACCTTTATACTGGTGCTTTTTAGGAACCCGCAAACACGTCTTATCTCAATTACAAGAAAATCCCGTAGAAGACAATTCAACTTCTTTGCCGATAGGAGAACAGGTGCGAATTGCATTTAACAATCGTCCTTTTTTGTACGTAATTGGAATTTACCTCTGTTCTTGGTTGGGAGTGCAATTAACTGCTTCGATTTTGCCATATTTTGTCATCAACTGGATGGGACTGCCGCCAGCAACTTTTACCCAAACTGCGATCGCAGTTCAAGGCACCGCACTCGCCATGTTATTTGTTTGGAGTAAAGTCAGCGAACGCTATGGCAAAAAAGCAGTTTATTTTATGGGCATGAGTTTGTGGATTATCGCACAAGCCGGACTGTTTTTCCTGCAACCGGGACAAGTAGTGCAGATGTACGTGTTAGCAGTGATGGCCGGGGTTGGAGTTTCCACTGCTTATCTCATACCTTGGTCGATGATACCGGATGTGATTGAACTCGACGAACTCCAAACAGGCGAAAGACGCGAAGGTGTGTTCTATTCGTTTATGGTGTTGCTGCAAAAAATTGGTTTGGCGCTCGGTTTGTGGTTTGTGGGACAAGGATTAGAAAGAGCTGGATTTCTTGCCACTATTCAGGGACAAGCCGCTCCCGTACAGCCGGATTCTGCGCTGTTCGCGATTCGACTCGCGATCGGCCCTGGGCCCACAATTGCTTTAATTTGCGGCATGATTCTCACATATTTTTATCCAATCACCCGCGAAGTTCATGCAGCAATTTTGTTGCAACTTCGAGAAAAAAAAGTACAGGATAGCTAAGCACAGATTCAGCTAGATGGAATGAGTAAACTCAAAAAGTAACAACTACAAACAGCTAATCTGGGCAATATCTATAGCTATCTTCCCATCAATTGCGAACTCTTTCTTTGCTCTTCTACTCGTTACCAGTCTACTCGTTACCAGGCAGAGCGAAAGTAACGCAGATCCGGAGGCTCTGCCTCCCTAATCGTGCCGAGGCAGAGCCTCTAAACATGGGTTCCTTTGGCTCTTCCTGGGAACCAGTTATAAGTTGTAGGGTGCGTCGCTCGTTTAATCTGGCGTTGCGGGGCGAGAGTTGTTCAGGGCGGCGCACCCTACGTTGACTTAAGTGAACGGTATTGCTCTATAACCTAGTTTTTCTACGAAAAAACATCACTTTGTCGATCGCGCTCCGCCCCGGTACAAACACCCAGAAGCTTGAGCTTTTCGAGATGTCGATCGACTTTGAACTTGCCACTTATTAATTTTTATGTCTCTACCGCAATATTGAGAGTAGTGTGTGATATAATTATCACGAAAAATAAGTCAATAGACTTAAGCAGTCATCCAGCTCGTCAAAAAGTTTATTATTGAAATAAAAGATAGATTTTTTTCGCAAATTGATTCGATTAGTTACAGTTGCCAAAATCTGCTAAAGGCTGCTAATTATATCTATCTGCAAAATACCCAACTTTTTAGTCGGTCAATCAGCGTGTAATTTAACAGGTGCTACAGTTGATGCCCGACAGAAAAGTGGCAGAATAGAGGAGAAGGCAATAAGCGCGATCGGCTGCTGAGGTGTTAGGGCAAATTGTAAAATTTTGGTAAAGTTATCGCGCGCTCGGCGACCAAGCTCAGCGACCCAAAAAAGTGGGTACAGCCGCCCAGAAACCCAGAATAGAAGCACAACACAGCAGACAAAAATACAGTCGGATACAACTCTCAAGCAATTAGTAAAAAAATTTTGCAGCAGGCAAAACATAGGAATTTAGTTATTTTTGTATATGATGTGGAAGTAGTGAGAACTATTAGCAGGAATTAGAACCAACCAACCAATAATCTCCTGTGATATCCTGAAGTCAATGGTGAAAGTATCAACCAGAAGGGTCGCACAACAGAGCTGATTTTACCAAAAAAATATGAAAGAGGTCAACATGGAAAAAGAACAGGACGCTCATATCGTACCAATTAGCAACCAGAGCAGACAGGTGCAGCAATTTTCCGTTGACGAGGGAGAAGAGTTAGGCGCGCAGCCTCAGAAAGGATTAAATCTCAAGCCATTGTTTAGAACTCTTGGGCGAAAAGCCCTAGTCATCATTGGGATTGTCGCTCTAGCAGGCGGTGGAATTTATTTTCAGATCAAGCAAAGCAAAAAAACATATCAAGGCGATTTTCGGCTGCTTGTGGAACCCATAACAACGGAGGCAAGAATTGCTGACCCCTCTGCTCTCGCCAATCGTAGCGAGGGGGGGGGAGTGCCTAGTCGAGATTTTTTTAGTTTGGACTACGCAACTCAACTGCAAATTCTCCAGAGTCCTCAGATGCTATCGACTATTACGAAACAAGTCCAAAAAAAATATCCAAAAATGACCGAGGAACTTCTTAAAAAAGGATTAGTCGTTTCGCGCCTCGGAGAGAATGCGTTGACGCAAACTAAAATTTTGGAAATTCGTTTCCTGGGCCAGGAACCTGAATTAATTAAGCTTGTTTTAGAAGAAGTTAAAAAGAAATATTTAAAGTACAGCCTTGACGAACGCAAGAGTCGCATTGGTGAAGGTGTTAATTTTATTGAAAACCAGCTTCCGGGACTTAGCAAGCGCGTAAATGACCTGAAGTCGGATTTACAGGTGATACAGCAGGAGCAAAAAATTACAGATCCTCAACAACAAGGCGCGCAATTGATCCTGCAAGTTCGCACCGTAGAAACTTTAGAGTTAGAAACTCAAAGGCTGCTGCTGGAACAGAAAACGCTGTACGCTAACTTGCAAAAACAATTAGATTTTACACCAAATGAAGCTATTGCCGCTTCAGCTTTAAGCGAAGAACCTCAATATAAAGAGTTGCTGACCAAGGTTAAGGAAGTAGAAGGTCAGATTGCTATAGAAACAGCTCGTTTTAAATCTGCTAACCCGATAGTGGAAGCTTTAGAGCGCAAGCGGGCAAATTTAGTAGCTTTGCTCAACCAGCAAACTGAGCGAATTTTGGGGCAAAATTTAGTAGGCCCTGAAGCCAATGCTAAAGTTCAGAATTTTCAAAATTCGATTCGCATAGGCTTGATCAAACAATTGGTTGATACTGCTAACCAAGTTCAAGTTTTAGAAGCTCGCAGTCAGGCGATCGCCAAAACAAAAAACAATTTGAGCCGACAAGCCAGAGAATTTCCCAGTATAGCTCGTCGCTACAACGAACTGCAACAGCAATTAGACATAGCAGCCCGCACCCGCGATCAACTTTTAACTCAGCGAGAAACTCTGCGCGTTCAAGCAGCTCAAAGCCAAGTACCTTGGGAAGTAATTTCTGAGCCCCGGATACCGCGAGATCCTAAGAGTGGCAAATATATTCCCCTAGCCACGAAAAATGCCAACAAATTTTTAATGGCAATTGTTGGGGGGCTAGTTTTGGGTGTGGCAGTGGCTATCCTGATTGAAAAGTTATGCAATATTTTCTACTCTGCTGATGACGTTAAAGATGCGTTTGATCCACCTTTATTGGGAGTAATTCCTCGGTACAAAAATGCTATAAAATTCCAGCCTTCTATTGCTAATGCCTATACTTATCTTGAAAAAAAAGAGAGGAATAAAAAAATAGCTTCGGAATTTATAGAAGCTTTTGACTCTCTTTATACTAATATCCGTTTTCTTTCTTCAAATCGAACGATTAGCTCTTTGGTAGTTGGTTCGGCTACAGTTGGCGAAGGCAAATCTACCGTTGCTTTAAACTTAGCTCACGTCGCAGCGCTGGCGGGCCAGCGAGTGCTGTTAGTAGATGCCGATTTGCATTCGCCCAGCTTGCACTTGCTCTTGGGACTGCCTAATATCAAGGGATTGAGCAACTTGCTCGACGACAATAAACACGAACCAAATGAAATTATCCAGCGATCGCATCTAGAAGATAATCTTTTTGTCTTAACTGCGGGCCTTCCTATTCCCGGTGTTGCCAGACGGCTTGCGTCATCTGGGATGCAGTATTTAATGGATGAACTTCACGCCACATTTGACTTAATTATCTACGATACGCCACCGCTGCTTGATAGTAAAGATGCGAATTATTTAGCGGCGCGCACAGATGGAATACTCATGGTTGTAGCAGTTCGCCAGACCAAGTTTTCTGCAGTCAAAAAAGTTTTCAGTCAATTAGAAAATTTTGGCATACCCTGCTTGGGTACAGTTGCCAATCATCCCACCAAAGGTAAGAAGTATCAACCATCTAAATCATTAGCTTTGGAAGATAAAACTGAATATTTAAATTTTATACCAGTAGAGTCTGGCATCCGCACACTAGCTCCCAAAAAAGAGTGAGAGCAAAAAAGATGACGGCGGACTAATTCTCATCCTGGTTAATAGGAAATATTACGGTAAAATTAGTCCAGCCATTGCTGCTTTCAACCTCAATTTTTCCCTGCAACTGTTCGACAAGTTTTTGCACCAAAGCTAAACCCAAACCTGTACCTCCTTGTTTCCAGGGGTCAGCGTTGGGAACTCGATAAAATTTCTCAAAAATTCGAGGCAATTCCTCTATCGAAATGGACGATTGATTGCTGAGTGTAAATTGAATTTCGGAAGCCATAACACTTGCTTGTCGCGGATTTTTCTCGATTCTTCCTTTTTCCCAGTCTCTCTTTTTGCACTCAACTTTCAAAGAGATTTCGCCGTCATTGGCAGTATATTTACAGGCATTGTTGAGGAGTTCTGCTAAAATTCGTCCTAAACTAGCGCGGTGGGAACTGATCGTGGGGAGGTGAGAATCGCACTCAAATCGCAAATGCTGGTGGCGGTTCTGGGCCCTGGTGTAAAATGGCTCGATAATCGTAGGCAGCCAGACTTCTAAGTTTACTGGTTCGAGGTCGATCGGACAAGCTGCTGCTTCGAGCCGCTGCAAATCGAGCAAATCATTAATCAAATCTGTTTCTCTAGTACATTCTGTTTCTAAAATTTCTAAATAAATCTGCCGTCTGTCTGGTGTGGGAGAAATTTTCAGCATATGAATAGCCATTTTCATATTAGCTAAAGGCGTGCGTAATTCGTGAGAAACTGTGCTGAGAAATTCATCTTTTAGAACGTTTAAATGCTGGAGTTCCTGCACTTTTAGCTGCAATTCGGCGGTGCGTTCTTGGACTTGGCGTTCGAGGTCGGTGTTGAGATTTTGTACTTGCTGGTAGAGTTGGGCTTGCTGAATGGCGATCGCGATTTGAGTTGCCAGTTGCAGCAGCAAATCCAATTCCGAAGCCTGCCAATGCCGGGATTTGGAACACTGATGGACGCACATCATCCCCCACAAATGGCTGTCTTGCAAAATTGGTACAATCAAATAAGCTTTGATTTGCGCTTGCTGCCACCGCGCATATTTTTCGGGACTTAAACTAGCTTGGTCGATGTCTGGGACGGCATAAATCTCCTGTTCGATCGCAAATGCAGATTCTTGCCAAATATTATCTGGCATGATTTCTCCCAAGATAGAAGACCACTTGGGGGCAACGGATTCTGCCACAAAAATGCCAAAATTGCTCGACTCCCAACGCACAATCGCTACTCTGTCGGCGTGCAAAACTTGCCGAACCTCATCGACACTGGCGTGGAGAATTTCTTCGAGGTTTAAGGATTGGTGAATCCGCAAGGAAATGTGAGTTAACAGCCGATCGCGCTGCACCTGTTCGTGGAGTTTGGCAGTCCGTTCGCGCACCTGCTGTTCCAATTTCGCATTGCGGCTTTGCAGCAGTTCCAATTTTTCCGATTGCAGTTGATAAACCGACTGCTGCAACTGTTTGACAACTCGGTACATTTCTGTCGGATCGAGGACTCGGAGCAAGCTGGTTTGAGTAATAATTCCCAACAGTTCTCCGCGCGCCCCGCACACGATCAACCGCTGCACTTGTTGCTGCTGCATTTGTTTGTGGGCCGTCCACAGGGAATCGGAAGGTTGCAGAAATTGCAGGGGAGTTCTCATGACTTTTTGAGCTGGGGTTTGCTCGAAATTCAGTTCGAGAAACAGTGCCTGCACGATGTCGTATTCGGTAATAATTCCCAGAGGTTGCTGAAAGGAATAGTGAAAAATGGAGGTATAGTCATCTTTGGGCTTCTCCATTATCAATTCTTTGTTTTTTGTAATGACTACGCAACTGACTTGATGCTCTGACATCAGTTCGGCTATGCTCAGCAGCGACGCGGTGTGGGGCGCTGTAATTGGCGTAGTCATCAATTCTGCTACCCGCCGCAATTTCAGAATGTTTGAAGGTTGTAATACTTGGCGAATTCTTTCCCTGGTGAGCACTCCTACCAAGTGCCGGAATTCATTGACGATCGGCAAATAGCGAATTTTGTGCTGGCGAAATAAGGATAAAGCGCCGAACACGTCTTGATCCTCGGATGCTGTGAGGACAACCGACACCGGAGACATGATGTCGGAAATTGGTATTTTGTGCGAGGCTCCTTTTTTCTGAGTGTCTATTTTGCCAGAAGCGATCGGCCTCACTAAGTCGGCGGGAGTTAATATCCCCAGTAACAGCCCGCGACTGGGGTTTTCGGATAATTTGCCTGTGGTAATAGTCTGCTGGTTTTGCACCACGAGCACGCAGCAGGCCCGCACCTGTTCCGGCGGGGAGACTTCGGTGATCGCCCCCCGTTCTGAGGGTAAAGGTGTTTTGGTTAGGGGACAACTATTTTCCAACTGACTCATCAGGGCGATCGCCACTGCTAAGGAAGTTTCTGGTACGGCGGTTAGGGGGTAGCGGTCGATCGCTTGTTCTAAGGCTGAGGAATAAAAGGGCGGGTGATAAAAGGACATAGTGAATTGCAGGTTGTCGGAGAGCGGCTAATACCATTTTCGATTTTCGATTTTCGATGGGTAATCGCTTATTGCATAAGGGTTTGGAGCTTCCCTAATGTTGCATTTTTTTGTGAAAATGGTATAACAATCGGGCAAAGCTTTAGGGAAGGGCCCAAACACCTCGCCTGTGCTTGAATTTTAAATAATAGACTTTCTAATTTATTATTTTCATATTAATAGTCTCACTAATCCGTAATTTCACTGAGTTCAAATCCTGGGGCGGTTTTTACTGCCTGCTTTTTTCCTGAGACTCCCCTATAATCAAAATAACCAGAATGTAAAGTTTTACTACAATATTTACCATAATGACAACTTTAAGCTTAGAGCAAATTGCAGCCAAGTTAGAAAGCGAAAATTCAGCCGATCGCATGGTGGCTTTGGCTAACTTGCGAAACGTACCGGCTGCTGAGGCTGTACCTTTGATTAAAAAGGTGTTGAATGACGAAAGTTTGCAAGTGCGATCGATGGCTGTGTTTGCTCTCGGAGTCAAACCGACAGCAGAGTGCTATCCTATTCTAGTCAAATTACTAGAAACTGACCCGGATTACGGCATTCGCGCTGACGCTGCGGGTGCTTTGGGCTATCTGGAAGATATCAGAGCTTTTGAGGCTTTGGTGCGGGCTTTTTACGAAGATACTGAATGGCTGGTGCGCTTTAGTGCGGCGGTTTCTCTGGGAAATCTCAAAGATCCGCGGGCTCGCGACGTGCTACTGAAAGCTCTCGAATGCGAGCAAGTCGTGATCCAGCAGGCGGCGATTTCGGCTTTGGGGGAAATTAAGGAGATTGGGGCGATCGATCGCATCCTCAACTTTGCTCAGTCGGAAGATTGGCTGACGCGGCAGAGGCTGGCGGTCGCTTTGGGCAATTTGCCGAGTGTGAAGAGCGTTTCGGCTTTGAAATACTTAGAAAAAGATAGCAATTCTCAAGTATCAGAAGCGGCAACAATTTCTCTCGATCGTTTGTCAAAAGCAGAAGGGTAACAGATATTTTCTACCTTATTTTGTAAGTGTTTCATTTCCGCGCTTTGAAGCCGGGATGAAACACTGATCGCCTAATTTATTTAGCCCTCTGCTAGAGCAACCGATTTCTCAGTTCTTGAGGTGACAAAACGGGAATCGGCGACCCTGCGAATCCATTCACATCCCGAGTAACGATCGCCTCTAACTCTAACTCGATCGCACACGCTATCTGCACCGCATCTTCAAAATCCGGCAATTCCAGCGCAATCGCTTGCTCCAGAACCTCTCGATCCACCGCACAAATTTCCATCAATGCCAACAGTCGAGTTACGGCGGCAATCGCAGATTCAGAACTCTTGGTTTGTCGTCCAACCAAATAATGCACATCCGTAACCGTTGTCGCCGACATAAACCCTTCAACTCGCCCCGATTCAACTGCATTCAGTAAAAAAGCAGCATCCGCTACAAAAGGTTCGCGGGCAAGCATTGCATCCAGTAAAACATTGGTATCGAATAAAACTTTCATCACAGATACTTTTGCACTAACCGCTCATCTAACATTGCCTTTACTTCGGCATCTGTAGGTGGTGGCGCATCCGTTTTCGCAATGCCAATTAAACTAGCGGCTAAACCCTTCGGTTTTACCTTCGATCGGGGTTTCGGTTGGAGCGATCGCATCAAAGCATTAATTAACTGCCATCGCTCCTCGGCCGACAACCTCAGTGCTCGGTCTTGAAGTTCGCGTAACGTCATAGTAATTGTTTTTGACAGAAAGCATGGGACAAGCAGGCAAGTATATAAATACCCCCGCTTCAAATTTTAGCGACTCAAGTGATATAATGTTAGCTGCTTAAAAACACTTAATTTTTCGGGAGAGGGAGTTAAATGCCCTACAGTCAATTTAGCGTCGAACAAATTAAGGCAACTTTCGGCATCACCTTGGCTAGAACGGTTGGCTTGTTTGCCGATATCCCTGAAATAGAACCCAGCAATTTTTTGCAAGAAACTTTGCAATTCAATCTGCCTTTAGCATTAGAGATTAATTCTGAGAAAGCTCGCTCCGAGCTAATTGTCGCGCCGATATTAGTTGAAATTAAAAAACGGCTCCCGGAACGGATGAGTTTATTTTCAGGTCGAGAATTCAATGTAGACGCTGCTAGGGGTTTGAGCGGTTATTGCGATTTTCTCATTAGCCGATCGCCCGAACAGCTAGTCATTGAATCCCCAGTTATCGCCTTGGTTGAAGCAAAAAATGATAATATTCAATCCGGCTTAGGAGAGTGCATGGCCGAAACGATCGCAGCACAAATATTTAACGAGCGTCACGAAAATGATATTCAGACAATTTATGGAGTTTTGACAACTGGGAGTATCTGGAAATTCTTTAAGCTAGAAGGAATTGCGATCGAGATTGACACAGACGAATATTTTATCAATAATGTTGCTAAAATCCTCGGTATCTTAATAAATTTTATGGAGTCTTGAGTAAAACCAAAATGTATTATCTAAGGCGATCGGGCAAATCGCAAGTTAAAATAGTTGTTGACATCATTTAACCAAAGCCAGCCATGAATCAAGCACCCAATCCTTTTAACTCAAATCCATCGAATCCGCTAGATCCCTTGGATCAAGAACTTGACGAGCAAGGTCAAGAGTTGCCGAGACAGTATCACCCAGCTACTAAAAAAACTCTGCAAAAAGCTTTTCTCATCCTGGTAGTTGTTGGGGCAATTGTTGGGGGAATTTTATCTATAGGGGTGATTTCGCTGATGCAAAAAGCCGGACTCACTGATGTGCCGGCTCGGGTACAGACTCCGAAGTAATATCTACTCGGAAGGATTTCTGGATGCTAAATGCAGGAATTTTCTGGGATGAAGCTTGAGAAATGATGATGTTTTGTATGGATTTTTTCAAAATAATTGATGGTTAAAAATTCTACTGTTACGCCCGATCGCACTCCACAACCCCCAATTGAGCAAAAACTGGTCTCCGCAGGCTTTCACGCTCTTTCTGACCCCCTGCGGATTCAGATTTTGGAGTTGCTGCGGGAACAGGAGTTGTGTGTTTGCGATTTGTGCGATCGGCTTTCTGTCCCTCAGTCTAAACTCTCTTTCCACCTCAAAACCCTAAAAGAAGCCGGTTTTGTTCGCAGTCGCCAAGAAAGTCGCTGGGTCTACTACAGCCTCAATTTAGCTCAGTTTCTCGCCCTGGAACAGTACCTCGCCGAATACCGCCGGTTCAGTCAGATGCTGCCGGCGCGCTATGAGTGCTGACGCGGGTTGACCCATCAATATTTCTTAATGAGTAAAATCTCTACTCTTGGACGCACCAATCCTCAGAAACCCGGTTTCCGACTAGATTTCTCGTTGTCAAACCCAATATTTTCGTAGAAACCGGGTTTCTTAGCTGAATCAGAGTTGACATATCAATATTTTTTGATATGATAGATTTGAACCAATGAGTTGACAGCAATGGGTGCAACAGCAAAGAGGTTAGCTTCTGGCGAAAATCGAGATTGCAGGCGAGAAGCGATCGCCGAATGCCTCGGCACGTTTATTTTAGTTTTTGCAGGCACTGGCGCTGTGATGGTTAACAAAATTAGCGGTGGTTCTGTAACTCATTTAGGCGTTAGTTTTGTATTTGGTGCAGTTGTAGCCGCGATGATTTATGCGATCGGACACATCAGCGGCGCACACTTTAATCCAGCCGTAACTTTAGGGTTTTGGGCGAGCGGTTTTTTCCCAAAACACAAAGTTTTGCCTTACATTTTGGCGCAGTGTGCGGGGGCGATAGCAGGTTCCGCAGTGCTGCTAATTACTTTAGGAAAAGTGGCAAATCTCGGTGCAACTATTCCTCTTAATGGCAACTGGTTACAGTCTCTAATTTTAGAAACTGTTCTGACTTTTATCCTGATGTTTGTGATTCTGGGTTCGGGATTAGATAGGCGCGCTCATATCGGTTTTGCGGGGATAGCAATTGGGTTAACTGTGGGCTTAGAAGCTGCATTTATGGGGCCGATTACCGGAGCGAGTATGAATCCGGCGCGATCGCTCGGCCCGGCTTTAATTGGTGGATTTTGGGAACACCACTGGGTTTACTGGGTTGCTCCGATTTGGGGCGCGCAGTTAGCAGTCGCTGTTTACCGACAATTATCTAACGGATTTCGGGATTTTAATTAAAACTATCATGGAAAAATTCACGCACAAACCGAGAATTCTGTTTTTATATGGCTCCTTAAGAGAGCGTTCTTACAGCCGTTTGTTGGCGGAAGAATCGGCTCGGATTATTCAGGGCTTCGGTGCAGAAGTTCGGTTTTTCAACCCTCTGGAATTGCCGATTTATGGCAGTGTTCCCGATACGCATCCGAAGGTTCAGGAATTGCGGAAATTGAGTTTGTGGTCGGAGGGTCAAGTGTGGTCGAGTCCAGAAATGCACGGCAATATTACTGGCATTCTGAAAAATCAAATTGACTGGATTCCTCTAACTATTGGGGCTGTTAGACCGACTCAAGGCCGGACTTTGGCGGTGATGCAAGTCAGTGGCGGTTCTCAGTCTTTTAATGCTGTGAATACTTTGAGAATTTTGGGGCGCTGGATGCGGATGTTTACGATTCCGAATCAGTCTTCGGTTGCGAAAGCTTATCAGGAGTTTAATGATGATGGGACGATGAAGGATTCGCCTTTTCGCGATCGGGCGATCGATGTAATGGAGGAATTGTACAAGTTTACCTTGCTGTTGCGGGAGCAAACGGACTATTTGACCGATCGCTACAGCGAACGCCAGGAACAAGCCGCTAAGGAGGCGATCGTCCTAGCAAATCGCGCCCTGGAATTACCCGGCGATCGAAATCGCGGAGAATCACCCGGCGATTGAAATCGCGGAGAATTACCCGGCGATTGAAATCGCGGCGACACAGACAAAACCCGCCTCCGCGGGTTGAAGAATCAAGAATTTCTCTTCAGTCCGCGGAGGCGGACTTCGCTTATGTAGCCGCGGTTTCTAACCGCCGGGGCCTGTGCAATAACCAACAAAAAACCATGAAAAAACCATGAAAAAAGTAATGTTTGTCTGCAAAAGAAACTCCTGCCGATCGCAAATGGCAGAAGGATTCGCTAAAACCATCGGAGCCGGCAAGATTGGAGTCACCAGTTCCGGGTTAGAATCAAGCAGAGTTCATCCGACAGCAATTCAAGTCATGTCAGAAATCGGCATTGACATCACCGATCAAACATCCAACCCATTAAGCGAATTCAATGCAGAAGACTACGATGCTGTAATATCTCTGTGCGGCTGCGGCGTGAATTTACCCGAAGCATGGGTATTGCGAGAAGTATTTGAAGATTGGCAACTCGACGATCCCGATGGACAACCTATCGAAACTTTTCACCGCGTTCGAGGTGAAATTAAAGCACGAGTTGAAAAATTAGTTGACTCTCTCAAACCAGATTAATCAGGACTTACGCAACAGTTCGCGATCGCACACACTCTATCTGTAGGGTGCGCACTGCGCACCTTACCCCGACTAATAGCGACACAAACCATTTTTTTGCTTTAGTCCTGATATTTTAATCTGTCGCTGTCGCATCCAAAGAATTAGTGCTAAATTATGAGAGGCGTTCCCCCGGAACGCCTCTACATTCGTTGCGAGCACAGACTAAAAAATTTAGCACATGATTCAGACAGCAATCACACCTTTCAAAAACAAACTCAACTCAGCTTTAACTAAAAAGCAGATTACAGTTTTACAAATTAATCTAGGGAAACGCTGCAATCTCGCTTGCACTCACTGTCACGTAGAAGCTAGCCCGACACGAACAGAAGAACTTTCCCCGGAAATTTGCGAACAATTAATCGAAATTATTCGCCGTTTTCCTCAAATTCAAACTGTTGACCTCACTGGCGGTGCTCCCGAAATGCTTTACGGTTTTAAACCGCTGGCGGAAGCTGCCCGGGCGACAGGTAAAGAGGTAATTGTTCGTTCTAATTTGACGATTTACTTTGAAAAGGGTTTTGAAGATATTCCCGAATATTGCGCGCAACACCAACTTAGAATAGTGGCATCGCTTCCCTGCTACCAAGCTGATAATGTTGACAGAATGCGCGGTAGCGGTGTTTTTGACAGTTCGATTCGAGCGCTGCAAAAGCTGAATCAGTTGGGATACGGGAAAAACCCCAATTTGATTCTGGATTTGGTATACAATCCGCAAGTGCCGTCCACAGAAAAATTTTCGTTAACACCGGAACAGGGCAAGTTACAGCAAGATTACAAGGTTTATTTAGCCGAACATTTTGGGATTTGTTTTAATCAATTGTTCGCGATTACTAATTTGCCTGTGGGACGGACTAAGTTTCATTTGGAACATAAGAAACTGCACAAGCCTTATCTGGGGTTTTTGGAGGATAATTTTAATGCTGGTACTCTGGAACATCTAATGTGCCGTAACGAATTGTCGATCGACTATTTGGGCAATGTCTACGACTGCGATTTTAACCAAATGGAAAATCTGCCGGCTAAAACTCGCAGCGGGGAACAGATAACTGTTGCTAAATTGCTAGAATCTGGTAGTTTAGATGTAATTCCAGAGGTGCAAACTGCTGCTTATTGTTACGGCTGTACGGCGGGTTCCGGTTCTAGCTGCGGCGGTACTTTGATTTAAGGCAAAAAGTGGTTTGACGCGCACCGGTTGAGTTTGTAGGGTGCGCAATGCGCACCGATTGACGAGCCAACGAGGTTACTAGGTTTCATTCGGTAGGGTGCTTAGCGTAAAAATCCGATCTGTGTTTACAAAAAATTTTACAACTGACGCACCCTAAAATAACTGAATGTTTTGACGACTTACTCAAGAATTTTGCCACGAAGCGCACTCTACGTTTAGTTAGCTACAAACTTAACTGGTGCGCAGTGCACACCCTACATGATTAGTATGCAATGAATGAATGGAGAGTTTAGGTAATGAATGATTCGCGATCGCCCGGTGAAGAAAATCCGCCGCCATCCAATAGGTGGAAGCTGATTTTAGGGATTGGTTTGGTTGTGGCTTTGATTGTGGCGGGAAAGTTTTTTAACTTTCAAGGAATTCTCAAAAATGCGCTGGAGTCGATCGCCAATCTCGGCCCTTGGGGCCCGGCAGCTTTTATTCTAATTTACATTGTCGCAACGGTTCTATTTATCCCCGGTTCTTTGCTGACTCTCGGTTCTGGCGTTTTATTCGGAGTCGTTGGCGGTACGGTTTGCGTTTCCATCGGCTCGGTTTTAGGCGCAACTTGCGCTTTTTTAACAGGCAGGTATTTAACTCGCGACTGGGTTTCTAAACAGATAGAAGGCAATCAAAAATTTAAGGCGATAGATGCAGCAGTTGCCTCTGAAGGATGGAAAATTGTACTGCTGACGCGGCTTTCGCCAATTTTTCCGTTTAATTTGCTTAACTATGCTTTTGGAGTCACCCAGGTATCTCTCAAAGACTATTTTTTCGCATCTTGGATTGGGATGATTCCCGGAACAGTGATGTATGTTTATATTGGTTCCCTGGCTGGGAGTTTGGCTGCAATTGGAGCACAAGGGCGATCGCGCACTACTGCTGAGTGGGCTTTGTACGGCATTGGTTTGCTAGCCACGATCGCCCTCACCGTTTATGCAGCCCGCTTGGCCAAAAAAGCTTTAGACGAAAAGATTTCTCCTTGAAGCCATAGCGCAAATTGGTAAAAATGTCAATACGGTTTTGCCCATACATTATAATACATGGCTAATTTAAAAAACTCCGTATTTTCTCTGTGTTATTTACAAGAATTTTGTTATACAAACGAGATAGATATTAAAGATATCGTAAAGCACGAACCTGAAGTAGGTAAACCCAAGGTCGAAATATAAAAGTGATGCCAAAATAGAATGCGATCGCGCGATCGGAATAAAAATTGTTTGCAGTCAGGAATGCAAGCCCTCACTACTTGCCTGATATTAATTCTGCCGAATGACGAATGACGAATGCCGTTTGATCAATTAGACTCTCGACGAGAACATTTGATGATGCAAAACCCAGCAAATCAAGTCGGATCTGTGTCTACACAGCCGCCCCACCAAACAAAAAAGCTGCGCCGCCTTTGGCAAAACATCAGCAATTCTGCTCAATCGCGGTGGCAGCAAGCGAACAGTCTGTGGCAGCACAGACGGCAGCGCCGCCATTTGCTGACCCTGCTAATTCTCGGCACCACGGCTTTAACCATTAGCACAACTGCTTGCATCAGCTATTTTTTTGTGCGCGGACTAATACTCGACAATTTCAAGGAAATAGCACTATTAAAACTACAAAAAGGCACCGATGAAATCGATCGCTGGCTCAGCAGCCGCAAAGCAGAAATAGAAACCATCGCTTACGATCCTACGGTTCGCACTCTCAATTGGGAATTAGTCGAGCCCCGGTTGCAAGGAGAAATATACAGATTAAAAGAGTATTTCATCCTGTCATTAATTCAACCCGACGGCTCACTAACGAGCACTCTAGGCAACCGCACGAACATCAAAGACCGCCAACACTTTAAAAAAGCAATGGCAGGGCAGCTAAACGTTTCCGACCCGCTGATCGGCCGCAGTACAAAAGTTCCGACGATCGTCGTTTCATCTCCTATTTGGGCCTTGCCTCCCGCTCCCAATCAAGTAATTGGAGTCCTATCGGGCAGCATTAAATTAGACAGAATAGCATCTGTTGCTAACAGCTTGCAGTACGGTTCCGAGAGTTATGCTTTTGCGCTCAATTCAGAAGGAGTGCCAATTGTTCATCCCAACAATAACTTAATCGGAAATAGCGATCGGCCTGCTCCAAGTTTTTTACAGTCACAAGATTCCGCACTCTCCACAATTGCGCGGCAGATGATCGATCGCCAGACGAACATCGAACTGGTAAAAATAGATAACAAATGGGTGTATGTCGCCTACGCT
>Ga0335397_10002371_pt1 | contig 25695 bp, 19 predicted proteins | sample MAT04_FD_205740 | JGI IMG/M metagenome (GOLD analysis project Ga0335397, IMG submission 205740) | Freshwater microbial communities from Lake Fryxell liftoff mats and glacier meltwater in Antarctica - MAT-04 (spades assembly) (version 2) ... | reverse complement strand
CACACACTGCGAAAATTGGTTTTCGCCGTCACGCCGGGCGGGGGTGTCTTTTGGCGACCTCTGGGGCGCAGTTTCCATCCTTGGCGCGCCGCCTTTCGCCGTTTTGTCGCAGTACGAATCCGCATCCTTGCGGTCCGCGCAGTACGGTCAACATTTCACCGCCTGCTAAGGAACTGAGGACCAGTAGCTTTGCCCGGCACAACGACTTCCACCTGGGTCGGTTGGTCAGGCGCAAACTCTCCGCCGGCTTTAGTTCGGGAGACGACGACCCTAATCTCCCGGCGCTCGGCGGATGTGCCCTGGCTCACGCGTGGAAAGTTAGGATAACGGCGCTACAAAACCGCGACGCAGCGCGATGGGCTAAATCGCACTACGCCTCCCAACTCGACGCCACGCGCAATCCTACGGACGCGCCTATCTACCACGGGACTCGACCGCTTCGACTTGTGCGCCGCGCGGCGAAGTTCGCCGAGCAACCACAAACCGCCGCGGAGAGGACCGGCAGCGACCACTGAGTGCTTTGGGCGACGCGAAAGCGATGGAATCCGATAGGCTTTGGTCGCCCCCAGTCCATTCGCCGCACAACGCCCGGTGGCGCGAATTGTTGTTGATCGGCGAATTCTCGCAGGGCGACACGGAATTGTCCGCTTCGCAAGACGCTGATCACACGTCCGACTTGCGGCGATTCTCTCGCCCCTCGATCCTTCGCGACCTAGGCTCAACACACAATCACGCCCACACTCAGGACCGCCGCGCAGGTAAGACACGGACTTCTAACGCAGCGGCCATTCACAGCCCCAGTCAATCCTCAGTTCCCATGACCAAGAGCGAGTATGCCAACTCGCGCGGCCGATTTCTAGTGCAAGAATTAGCCATCTTTGTTACACACAGATTGTTCGCGGGATGCGCTTCAGATAGACGCGTCGGCGGTGGTTTTGTCTGCGATCCCTTCGGGATCGTTTACGACGGGCGCGTGGGGGATGATGACCGGGGGTGTCGCTGCGCTCAACCCCCGGCTAATATCTGCGATCCCTTTCGGGATCGAGAATGTAGTTGCGGTCATTTGCGGGATCGTCGATGTGGATACGATCGCAATTGGGATCGTGACGATGCAACGTCGCACGTCTCTTGTATTGTTCGTCGTGTCGTTGTGTCGTCATGGTAAAAAAAGAAACAAACCACAACGACACTACGGCACTACGAAGAGGGAGCGAGGAGACTTTCGCGCGGCAAATTACGTCGAAATGCGCGCGGGCCGATAACCCAGGGCTGCGCCGGCGTTGCCGGCTTGCCGCTGGGCTAGAGCTAGGTCTTCCCGGTGGGACTCAGGAACGCGCGCGATGCGAAACGAAATGCGAAACGTGATCGTGTCGTTAATGGCGTCGGTGACGGCGCCCGTGACGTTGTCTGCGATGTCGCGCGCGTTAACGTGCGCGTTGGCGCGCGTGATGTTGTTGCGATTGGGCGCTCAACATTCCGGCGTGCGTTGAAACAGAAGAACCCTCACTGACGTGTCCGGCTGGGATGGACGTTGACGTGATGGTTCGCGGCTCGGCGCTACTTTGGGTTTACAACGCCACCGCTTCGGCTCTTTATCGGTGCTGCATTAGTGCCGCATCGGACGTTTTGACAGCGTTCTTCAACCGCGCCGTTTTACTGGCGGCTGTTGTAGATGTCGGTGTCTTCCATGGCTGCTTCGCCTGGGACGTAGACGAACTGGACTGGGTCGAGCGCGATGTTGCGCTGCACGTCGTAGAATTCGATGCTGGTGATCGGCGATACCAGGTCCGGATCCGACTTGCCGTCGACGATCCGTTTGAAGTCGATCTTGTATGGAAAGAAATCTTCGCGGCCAACGCACAGATCGACGTGCGTCGGCGCCTGTTCCGGTAGATCGCTCAGTTTGGCAGGCTGGTCGGCGTTCGCCGTCCCCTTATCGTCCGCGAGGAGTTGCGCGAGCATCGCCGGCTGCAATGTTCCGCTGATCATGTAGACGGGCGTTTTACCAACGCGCGCCGGGCGGACTAATTGCAGATCGAACGAACGCCGCACGCCGTCGACCAACATCGGCAGTCCACCCAGCGCCAAGTCCGCGGTCGGCGCCCCGGTGGTTTGCGTTCCGGCGGCCAGCCGCGCCTGGCGCGCAGCGAGCGCACGGGGGACGTCGACCCTGCCCAACCGCACGCCCTTCTGCAGCGTGCGGCGCGTCCACAGCGCACTGCCATCGCAAACTTGTTGCAAAGTGCAGACGTCATCCCCCAGCGCCATCTTCAGTTCCAACCGAAGGTGCGCCGGCGCATGTCCGGCTTGCAGATAGAGACCACTGCCATCGATCGATTGATCGAACAGATGACTGTGGCAACGGAGCTTGACGGAGAGCGAGTCAAACAGTGCTAGCTGATCCAAGCAGCGACGCACCAGTTCCGCGGCCGGAGGCATCTCGGTCGCGGGGTTCGCAGTCGCCGCGGATGTCTGTGGAACCGTTGGCGGGGCCGATTCGGCGCCGGGCGCGCGCGCCGCAAACGCCGGCGCTTCGCTCCCCTGGCCACCGGCGCGCGAGGAATGCGCCGTCAGAAATCCGGCCGCGACGGCCCCCAGAATACCCAGCGCTACCGCTGAGAGGATGGGTAATCTGTGCTTCATTGTGGGGTTTTAACGGATTTGCCAAAGATTCTGGTTACGCAAGGCCGAACTTACAACTCAGAGACTCGGCGCGCGAGAGTTCCATGGGAATTCCCGTGCGTGAGGTCAACTCCGACGTGCCACGTGGATCCAAAACAGGTCCTGCGTGGCGGTCGGCGCGGGGGGCATTGTAGGTGGATCGCCCAGGGCCGGTCCACGCCAATAACGACTGCAAACGCGGGTCCTGAGTGGGATTTTGTCCACGGGACACAACAAGGCAAACAGTGCGGCAAACCACCATTTTCGAACACATATTCCGTCTGCGGCGCAATCGCGCCGCCAGACTCAAGCGCTCGATAGCGCCGGCGCCGGCGCGCGGTTATCCAAGGGGGAAACCAATGAAGTACTCGATTGTCTTGTTATGCCTTGTCCTGGGCTCAGTCGGCTGCAAAGTGCCGCTGGCCCACAACCTGCCGCCGGCGGAGCGGATCATGGAACCGGGCCCGGGCGTTGGCCTGAGCCCTGGCGTGATGATCCCGTCAGCGGACTCGATGGTTCCGTTCCTGGGAGCGACATCGCAGATCGCGTTCGTCGGTCCGGAAGGGATGCACATTAACTGGGACGTCAGCGCGCCGGGCGCGTTCGATTCCGAACCGCTGATTGCACCTGGCCGCTCGAACTTTCCGCAGTCGGCCATCTATCGGATGAAGCTGACCAACGTGCCAGGCCGCGCCGGCGTGGAGCTGTATCCCACTCTGGAAGTGGCGCCGACCTTGCCACGCACAGACGCTTATCTGGCACACAACGCAATTCCGTTTCAGTTAACCGAGGAGGACTTCGACCAGGTCCTCAGCGGCAACTTTGTCACGAAGGTGATCTACCTGCCTGACGCAGAGTTCCAGGAGCTGGCGCTCGCCGGCGTCGAGACGCTGGTCAGCACCCGGCTCGATCCAGGCGTCGATCCGATCATCGAAGCCGATCGTCGCGGTTCGATCCTGGCGATCATTCGCCTGGGTAATAAGGATCTGCAAATCCCCGGTGGCGAAGGGGAATTTGTCGGCGGCCCGCTCGGGATTGGTCCCGGTGGCATGGTCGGCGGCGGTGGCATGGGTGGCTGCAACGCCGGTTGCTGCGGCCCCGGTGGCAGCATGGCCGGTCCTGGCAGCAACGTGCCGCCAATGCTTTCCGGCATGACCGCTCCTGAGTATGGCATGCCCATCAGTGGCACGCCGATTGGCTTGCCTGGTCCTCCGCACATTCCGTTCGGTGTGCCGGCTGGCTTGCAGAAGCATGTTGTCCGCAACCACACGGTCAGCCACATCCCTGGCCCAGTGGCCAAGGTATCGATCGACGTCAAGCAGAAGCCTGGCTTCAGCTATCCGAAGCCGGTCAGCCACGTGTCGATCACCGAGAGCGTGCTGGCTCCGCCGGCCGTGTATCACCAACCGCTGTCCAACAAGCTACAGCTCATCGGCCCTGGCGCCGCTGCGGCCTCGGACTGCGAATAGTAACTGGCAACCTCCACTCTCCATCGTTCGCCTGAAATACTGCGAACGATGGAGAGACTAGTGGGCAGAATCTTTGGGGCGACGTTTTAGAGCTGGGTTTCTGGGGCAGAGTTTGAGGGGTTGGGGCGAAGCGTTGGGCAGGACACTGGGGTGAAGCGTTTTGGGGCGGAACTACTGGGGCAGAAAGCGTGCGACAAGCGGGCAGTGAGTGACATCTTGAGCGTGCAGCGGTTTGTTTTCGTGAGAGTCCATCCACGAGATCCGAGACAATGGTCGAAAACCTCCGCAACTTGACGTTCCGTTCGACGGCGCGTCGAGTATGGGTTGCTCGCACGGCGGCGGTGATGAGCGTTTTCCTCCTGGCTACGAGCTCGCAGCTCCATGCCCAGAAGCCAGACGTTCATTATCGCTACCAAGGCAACGAGCCTCCGGGAGCGATTGGAACCATGCAACTCCAACGCGGAGGACCGTTGTCCGGATATTTCCAGCCAGTCGAGATCAAGGCTCCTCAGGGGGCTTTGATCTCACTGGCCGTGGACGGAACGTTCGACGAGCCCCGCGTCTCGCCACGCGTTGGGCTCCTGATTGGCCAGGTTTACCGACTGCGAGTCACCAACATTGATCTTCATCCTGGCCGAGAAGTTTTTCCGACGGTCGAAGTGATCGATCGAATCTATCCACCGGCTGGGCAGGCGCCGCGCTTTCCGATCCCGATTGAGCTGCCGCAAGAAGATCTGGAATTGGCGCTCGACGGCAATTACATCACGCGCGTGATCTATCTTGAGAATCCGGATCAGGCCTTACCGATCGCTTCGGCCGGCAAGGAACAAAACTGGTTCGACGCCGGCCCCGGCGCCAATCCGATCTTCCTGGCAGATCGCTTGGGACGCCCGATGGCTATCGTCCGTCTCGGCGGCCGTCTGCCCGACCAGCGTATGGGACCTGACGCACAGTTCATGATGGGGAGTCCGCCATTTTTCGCTCTGCCCGTCAATCGGCCCGGCTACATCAATCCGCTGCTCCCTCAGGGGCCAACGGGCGCGTGCGCGGCGATCACGCCACTGCGGACGCCGAACATCCAACGGACTTCGGGCCGAATGGAGCGCGTCCCCCGATGAACGCAAAACAGATTCAAACCAACGCAAGTGTTGCGCGCCGCGCCGTGCGCATTCGTCGCGCGGCCCTTGGCTTCGCGCCACTGGCGCTGATCGCGCTGACGTGCTGCTCTTGCCGCGTGCCGCTGGGCGCCGGGCCGATGGCGTCGATGTCGCCCCCGTGCGATCCTGCGGACGACTGCGCCGCCGCCGTGGCCGACGTTGGCCCGGCGATGGCAATGGACGGCGCTGTTATGAATGAAGGGGCGATCGACCCATCCATGGTTGGGCCGATGATGCCACCGCCTGGCCCGCCGCCGATGGCGCCGATGCCGTATCAGGTGACCGGGACCTGGCGTCCACCGGGACTCGCCCTGCCCTGGCCAGAAGACGAGTATCTGGAAGACGGCGGCGATCAAGGACCGCCGGTTCTGGTGGCGCCGGACTGGAAAGTCTACGGACTGGAAATGGAAGACACGATCGTCCACTTCGACACGGTCGATGGACGGACGCTGATCGAGGCCTCGAATATCGTCGAGCTCTACGCGCCGCGTTTTGGCGCGGTTCGAACGATCATTCGCCTGGCCGAAAACGAACAAGCGCAGCCACTGAGCGGCTTCGACGCGCCCATCAAGCTCGCCCGTTACGACGAAATCGATACGCCCATCAGCAGTCTGCAGCGCGAGCAAGCGCACCGCGAAGATGGCCGCAAGATTGTGGGCATGTATCGGACGAAGCAAGGGGATGGCGCGATGTCGCAAGCCATCAATCCTGGCAGCTTTCAGGACGCCTTCTTACCGTTTGAAAATCTAAGCGTGATTCGGACCGGCGAGTTTGTGAACGCCGAGAAGGCGCGGCTGGCCACCGCAGTCCAGGCCGCGATCACCTGGACCAAGGATGAGGGCGCGCAAGTCATCATCGACAACGTCGCCGCTCAGGTGCTGACCGGCGATCGCCGCGCCCAGGCGACATTTACGTACGACGATTTCCGCAAGCCGAAACTGCGGATCATCAAAGTCGCTTCGACCCAGACCGCGATCCCGGGCGAAACGGTCGACTTCACACTACGTGTCGACAACGTTGGCACGCAGGTCATCGGCAACGCCGTGGTTATGGACAGTTTGACCACGCGGCTGGAATATGTCGCCAACAGCGCTCAGGCGAGCGTCGCGGCAGACTTCAGCGTGAAGCCGAACGAAGGGGACTCGCTGGTCCTCCGCTGGGAACTGATCGAGCCGATCCAACCGGGCGAGGGCGCCGTGATGCGGTTCCAATGCGTGGTCCGCTAACCGTCTGTTGAAATACTCAAAATGGGCTGCAGGGCGATTCTTCGTCGCCCGGTGTCAGGTCTCTACCGCCCAACGCAGCGCGCGTTTCGGCCTTGCGCGTGTTCCCTTCCACCACGTGGGGGGCCACTTTATCTGTCCACGGGCCGTTGGGCAGTATCGCCGTCCAAAAAATGGACATTTCTTGGCTTTTCCGAGCGCGCGTTTCCCCGTACTTGTGGTTACAATCAGCCCCAAATAGATGGGCGCCTATGTCGATGGCAGGCAGATGGCAAACTGGACATTTTGGCTGATAAGGAACTTGAAACATGAGCACACGCCTTGGATTTTTGCGGGCAGCCCTGTTGGCGTTGCCGCTGTTGATTGCCACCACGGCCGGCGCGGCGCCGGTCACGATCACCATGACGGGCGTTCTTGATACGGTCGACGACCCACTGACCGGCACGTTTGCAGTTGGGCAGGCATTCACAATCAACTACACGTTTGAGTCAACGACGGCGCCGCGCGACGGGTCGACGTCCAACGGGGCAGTCTACGACGCGCTGTCGACGTTCGATTTCACCGTTGGCGGTTTTACCGGCACGTCGACTGGCCCGCAGGAAATTCAGATCGATAACGATCTCGTTTTTCCAGATCACGATCGCTACGCCGTAGTCACCGGCGCGTCGGACATTATTACGGCGCCGCCCGTTGGCGCCTTCGACCTGGCGTGGTTCTTTGTTCGTTTGGACGACACCACGAACTCGGCGATCAGCGACGCGTTGATCCTGCCAACCAGCCTGGACGTGAACGATTTCGATTCGACGACATTCTTCGCCTCCTTCAGCAATGACGCTGGCGACGCTTTGATCACGGGCCACATCACTTCGATCGTGCCGGAACCGAGCTCGATTGTCTTGGGTGGCTTTGGACTGCTGGGCCTTGGCCTGGCCGCCTGGCGCCGCCGCGCGGTCTGATCGACCGACATCGACTGCACCGTACAAAGCCCGCTGCGATTCGACCTCCGAGGCCGCAAACCTCAGGCGAACCGTCCGCGGGCTTTTTTATTGCGCTGTTCGAGCGGCTGAACAATCCAGGGGCCAGCCCTCGGCGCGTTCATTGCGCGCCCCCCTGCCCTGCCCCTCGTCCGGCGCCCAGCGCGGGGATATGATCGAGCGGTCGAGTTTTCCTACCCGTTACTTGTAATCTCTCGCTTCCAACATGACGCATCCTTGGATTGCCGAGCGGATGGCCCACTTTGATAGTTCGGGCATCCGCAAGGTGTTTGACCTCGCCGCGCATCTCAAGAACCCAATCAACCTGTCGATCGGCCAGCCGGATTTCGACGTCCCGCCGGCCATTCAACAGGCGGCCATCGAGGCGATCACCGGCGGCCGCAACGGCTACTCGCCCACGCAAGGCGCGGCCGCTCTGCGCGATAAGCTACAAACCAAGATCGACGAGCAATACGGCCACGGCGATCGGCGCGTGTTTGTCACCAGCGGCACCAGCGGCGGGCTGATGCTGGCGGCGCTCGCCATTGTGAATCCGGGCGATGAAGTGATCGTGTTCGATCCGTACTTCGTGGTTTATCCATCGCTGGTCGAAATGGCCGGCGGGCGGATGGTGCTGATTGACACCTACCCTGACTTCCGCATCGATCTCAATCGTCTGGAATCCGCGATCACCTCGCGCACCAAGGCGATCATCTTTGCCAGCCCCGCCAATCCCACAGGCGTGACCGCCAGCGCGGCCGAGGTCCGCGCGATTGCCGAACTGGCCGCGCGGCACAACGTGGCGCTGATCAGCGACGAGATCTACAACACGTTTCAGTACGACGAGCCGTTCGTCTCGCCGGCAAAGTTCAACGACCAGACGCTGGTCGTCGATGGTTTTAGCAAGACGTACGCCATGACGGGCTGGCGGATCGGCTTTGCGCACGGGCCGGCGGCGATCATCCACGAGATGGCCAAGCTCCAGCAGTACACGTTCGTCTGCGCGCCGCAGCCGTTCCAATGGGCGTCGATCGCCGCTCTTGAGGTCGACATGCAGCCTTACATTGACACGTATCGCAAAAAGCGCGACCGGATCATCGCCGGGCTGAAAGACGATTACGAGATCGTCCACCCAGGAGGCGCGTTCTACGTCTTCCCGAAAGTACCGGATGGCGCAGCGACCCAATTCGTCGAACGCGGCATCCAGCGCGAACTACTCGTCATCCCCGGCAACATCTTTAGCAAGCGTGACACGCATATCCGCATTTCGTACGCGGCGACGGATGAGACGATTGACCGCGGGATTGCGGTGCTGAGGGAATTGGCGCGGGGTAAATAGCGCCTGATTCAAGGCGAGTGCGCACTTGATTGGCGTTGAATCCAAAGCGAACTGTTGGAAGCTGGTCACGTCTGAGTCTAGACTGAGAGAAATCCTATCGGCAGCCGCGACGCCCGATCATGCGAAACCTTCGATTCAGCACCAAGACGCTGCTCCTCCTGATCGCTGTGATTGCGATCCTGCTTGCTCCGATCGCATATCTACAGCGGCAAGTGATCGAACACGAGCGCATTCGAGAGGAGCTAGACCGGGGCTATGGATCAATCTCGATTTGCGTTCTACGTCCGAAGTTCATGCAATTGTCTAGTTTCCATTTTGGTGACTGCTTTCGCGATCTTGAAGTGACACTGAACACGTCCTACTCTCAAGAGGGCAAAGACTATCCAGGACCTCGTGAGTTTGAGTTATTCGGTAGACTACCGGGGAGAAAAGAAATTCATATGAACACGGTTCCCGGCGACTATGCGACCGTCGTGGAATCGCTCAGTGCGGTTCCAAAACTCAGGGGTTTGGACCTCGACCGTTTTGACTTCGCAGACAACGCGATCCGCTGGAACCGTGGATTTAACGATCTCGAGGAGTTAAGTCTAAGTGACCTGCGTGACAACGTACGCTGGAATCTGGCGGGAATGAACTTATGGCCAAAGCTGGAGAAACTCTTCTTGGATGGCAATGGCGTGACGGATGAGACGATTGATTCACTTCGCCTGCTGCAAGTGAAGGAGCTCGAACTCCGTCAATGCAAGGTCACAGCAAGAGGCCTCGTGGAATGTTGCAAGATGCCCAACCTGGAGACGCTGCGCGTTGACTCCCTTGAGATCATTGGGCCGCTGCCTTCGCTGCAAGGTGCAGACTCGAAGTTGAAAACCTTAGACTTACACGGCTCCATCGAGATGGGAAATGATGTCAGCACGTTGCTGGTTCAACTCCCGCGACTGGAGAGGCTAGGGCTTATTTGCACGGGAATCAACGACGAAATCATTCCGACGCTGCTAAGTCTCAAGCGACTGCACACGCTCCAGGTTTGGAAAACAGACTTTTCCCCTGCGGGATATGAGCAGTTGCGAGCTAGGTTCACGATGGCGAGTGAACACTTACCCATGAAATCTGTGCCATGGCCCTAACTAGCCGTTTGCGACGGCTCTCCCTTGCCCGTCTTGACCTCCAAGCGAAAAGAATGGGCCCAGTGTCGGCAGACTCGGTCGTCGGCCGCACTGGAATTACTACGACGATGGTTTGCGCGTTCACATTCCTGGCACTTCGTGCCAGGCTACCTTAGGGCGTCCCTGGCGGGACTCAAGAACGCGCTGTCGCGGGCGCTGAGCACCATCGTGATTGTTATTCCACCATGGCGGGCGGCGCGTGTCCTGAGTCCCCAACGGGGACGGTCAAGCTGTAGCCCAGGGTCAGCCGGCGACTTCGCCGGCGCAGCCCTGGGTTTGCGATTCGTGCGCAATCGTGGTACGCGTCCTAGCGGGACGACCTAAGGAATATCGCGCGGTTGTAGGATTTCCTTACGCGGCCGGGCGGACCGCGACCGAACGACCACGATGTTCATCGGCCGCGCGGAAATTCCTACGACGATTCTATGCGCGGTCAGAGACCCGGGACTGCGTCCCGGGCTACCTTGGGGCGTCCCTGCCGGGACTCAATACACCTGCCACTCCCCTGCTCTGGCGCGGACGATCACCTGGCATGCCACGGCGAATACCTGCTCCGCCACGGGCGATCTACTGCACTTCCCGGCGCGACGAAGATGGCGAGTTGAATTGAGGGACGTAACGCGATACGTGCCGACAATTCCTTCTTGTTCGTACGCGCCATTGCAATCGCCAGCGTGGCTGGTCCCCTCCAGCGTGACTAGCCGTTCGAACCTAGGCACTTCGCGCTAGGATCACCAGCACGCCAAGGCAATCTATTTGCTTTGGACGGACAACCCGCGGCGTTTGCGACCGTAGAGCGTCAGTCCGACCAGTCCCACGAACGCCAGCAGTGCCGTGCTGGGTTCTGGCACCGCGCTAAATCCCACTTCGGCGCTTGAGGGCAAAATCAACTGGTCGCGTATTCCGCCCAACTGGAACGAGAAAAAGGCGCCGATCACCGGATTCACGAACGGCCCGGGAATCAACGTCGGGCCGTGTCCGAACACGGGATAAGGGAGCGTTCCGCCACCGGCTGGCAGGCTCGGATTCGGAATCGGCGGCGGAGTGCCGAACTGATTCGTGATAATCGCGCCGCTGATAAAGCCCTGCCACGTGGTTATCGTGTCCTGACTGGCAGGCACCGCACTGCCCGACGCGTTGTTGAAGTAGGTTGCCGCGCCGTTGCCATTCGCCACTTCCGCCGTGATCACGTCGGCCACCGTAACAGAGAGCGCGGAGCCAATCACGGTATGGAAGAACTCGATGTCAGTGATTCCGCCGATAGCCGACAATGGCCGGTCGGCGACGAAGTTTGTGAGAGTGACGGCGCCGGTGATCGGAGTAATCAGCGACGAGAGGGAAGGACCGGCGGTGTTTTGCACGGTGCCTCTGACGTCGTAGCCGGACGCGATGGTGAAGGGATTCGACCCGATCGAATCAAAATCGATAATGCCAATCGCGGAGTTGCTATCCAGCGGACCGTTGTCTGTGATAACTACCGCGCCGTTGTCGAATTGGATCCCGACCCCAAGAGCGGTACCCGGGGCCACTAGCAAGCAGGCCGCGAAGGCCAACGCAAGAGAAGGGCGCAGCAGCGAATGAAAGCTCGACATTGGACGCGATCCTTAAACTAGAAGCATGTGGCGTTCCTCGGAATAAGCACGAATCGCACGCGCGGGCAGAATAACGTCGTGGCGCGACCCATGTCAAATAGTTTTTGCACATATTTACCGCCGCTCCCCCCCGAAAGGAACGAATTCGGAACAATGCGCGCCGTGGGGCTGTCGCGAAAATGAGAGCATCGACGGGGGCTTGAAGAGATCGAGCCTGTTGCGGTGTTGGGACGACGACCCCTGGGCATTTCGACCATGCGATAGGGTACCCTCGAATCGCAAAAATGCTGGCCGGGGTCATTTCAAAGGGAGATGCTGCCCATGAACACGTTCGAGTTCGTCAAGTGAGATCTAGAGGCGATGCGACACCCATTCTTCCCGTCTACGCCTAAGCATTCGTGGTCCCAAGAAGTCCTGCAATGCGCCGTGATTCTTGAGAATCCGATTTAACCACCGTTTTTCGGATTCTAAATCGAGGCAGAAATCAACCATTTACGGCAAGCGCCTGCCGTCGAGGTAAGTGACGTTCCAACTGGCCGAGTTGGCCGTCACGCGGAATTTGTCCGCTGCGATTCTCGCTTGCATCTCGCGGTTGGCGATGCCGCCGCCAGTCGACTGCCGGTATACGTAGAACGCCGCGGTGGAACGGAAGAAGCTTTGGACTCAGGTGAGCAGTCCGCGCGCTATCGGCGCCGTAGCGCAGAAAAGCACCTTTTGAGGCATGGTTCCGATCTTTGGAACTCAGAAACCGGAGTCGTACGCGAAGAAATATTGGAAAACCGGAAAATTTACTGGGCGCTACATGTGAGGGGGAGGGCGCATCGCCTACACTACAAGCCAATCCGAGCCTGAATTGGCTCTTATCGGGACGCCTTTTTGGAAATTTCGTCTAACCAAAGAGAGAATGCTAATGTCTAAAAAAATACTGCTGCTGATCACCCTTTGCGCTCTGGTCCCTGCGCGAAGCTCTCAAGGTGGAGTCGTTAATGGCGGTTTTGAAATGGGAATTCTCACCGGCTGGACCCTGGCCGGCTCTGGTCAGGCAACAGGATCGGGCATCGGCGTAACGCCGACCGAGGGCATCTTTCAGGGATACATCGAGACCACCGGAAACTTCACGGTGTCGGCTCCAGCGGTCGCGGCTTCGCTGGGTGTTACCGGACCTGCGATCTCCGGATTGGGCGCCGGCGTGCCAGTGAATGGCAGTGGACTGTCTCAAAATGTCATCGTGTCGGCCGGCGATACGCTGACCTTCGATTGGAATTTTCTCACCGACGAGCTCAGCGAGTCGCCGACATTCAATGATTTTGGCTTCTTTACCATCTCGGGCGCAGCCTACCTGTTGGCAAGTCGCAACAGCAGCACATATGACCTTGTCTCGCCACCGGCGGGATTCGACGGACAGACGGATTGGTCGACCCAGACCTACACGTTCCCCGCGGCCGGCGCCTTCACGATTGGCTTCGGAGTTTTCAACGTCGGGGATGCAGGCCATAACTCGGTCCTGCTGTTGGACGGAATCTCGATCTCCGTTCCCGAGCCTTCCTCGCTGGTTCTTGGCATTGCGGGCCTCGTCGGCATCGGTTTGGTTGCACTGCGAAAGAAGATTCGCTAGGCGTGAAAAATACTCCGTCGTGAAGATGCGACGTGTTCGAGCCACGTCCAGTCCCTTGGCCAAGCGGGGCCCTTTCCTGCGCCATTCACCGTTTCACCACCCGCAGTCTCGTTGAGTCACACGTTTTGTGACTTGCACCGAGAAAGGACCGTTCTTGGCGCCGGCGGCGCGACGTGCCGATTTAAGTGTGGTTGTTGAAACGCTAATGTCCGATTGGACGTGGCGCAAGAAGTTGAGCCCATCGACATGCTGTTGCGAGATTGAACGATTTGTGTCGATCAGTCATCGTCTCGAATCGCGATCTCAATCCTGGTCAAAGCGTCCCATTGAGTTCGAGAATGGAAGCCGCTGCCCCAATCAACATCATCGAGATTGCCGTTCTGTCATGGCAGGCGGCGCTTGTCCTGAGTTCCCAACGGGGACGGTCTAATTTAGCCCAGGGTCAGCCGGCGAATTCGCCGGCGCAGCCCAGGGTTTGCGATAAAAAAAATCGTCGTAAGTGTTCCGGCGGGGACCACCTAAAGATTATTGCGCGGTCTTATGATTCAAGACGCGGCCGAGCGAACCGTAATCCAACGGCCACGATCGTCATCGGCCGCACTGAAAATTACGACAACGATTCGTTGCGCGGTCAGAGACCCAGCACTTCGTGCTGGGCTACCTTGGGGCGTCCCTATCGGGACTCAAGAACGCGCAATTGCACGCGTTTAACGTCATCGTGATCGTTATTCCACCATCGCGCGCGGTGAATATCATCGGTATTGTTATTCCACCGGCACGGGCGATCCCCTACCCTTGCCCCGCCCTGCGCGCGCAAAAAAAAACGAGCCCGGGATGGCATGGCCGATCCGCGGGCTCGTTTTAACTCAGCGCTGTGACTTGACCCTCGCCAACAGACTAGCTGGGTGGCGAGCTTGAACGTCACGCGCTCTTGGTCTTGGGCTCTGCGGGCATTGGGAGCAATTTCTCGCGCCCGTTGACCACGTCCTCGGTGATCACGTAGCTCTGACCGCGACCGGTGTCGGGCAGATCGTACATGACGTCGAGCATGATCGACTCGACAATCGACCGCAGCCCGCGGGCTCCGGTCTCTTTCTGCTTGGCGCGCTCAGCCACCGCTCGCAGACCGGACTCGGTGAACTGCAACTGCGCGTCTTCCATCGAAAACAGTTTTTGGAACTGACGGACCAAAGCGTTCCGCGGTTCCTGCAAGACGCGGACCAGCGAGTTGGTGTCGAGCGGCTTGAGCGCGGTGACCACCGGCAGACGTCCGACGAGTTCCGGGATCAGCCCGAACTCCAGGATGTCATCGCTGGTGACCTGCGACAGCAACTTCGACAGATCCTTCTCTCCCTCTGGGTTGGCGTGCTCCTGGCCAAAGCCAATCGTCCGCTTGCCCAGTCGTTTGCTGATGATCTTATCGATCCCCACAAACGTTCCGCCGCAGATGAACAAGATGTTACTCGTGTCCATCTGAATGTACTGTTGCTCTGGATGCTTGCGGCCCCCCTGAGGCGGCACATTAGCGGTGGTGCCTTCCAGCATCTTGAGCAACGCCTGCTGCACGCCTTCGCCCGACACATCGCGCGTGATCGACACGTTTTGGCTGGTTTTGCCAATCTTGTCGATCTCGTCGATATAGAGCACGCCCCGCTGGGCGGACTCCAGGTCGAAATCCGCTGCGTGCAGCAGCTTCAACAACAGGTTCTCGACATCCTCACCCACGTAGCCCGCCTCGGTGAGCGTGGTTGCGTCACCGATAGCAAAGGGCACATTCAAAATCCGCGCCAGGGTCTTGGCGAGCAGCGTCTTGCCGCAGCCGGTGGGCCCAAGCAACAGAATGTTCGATTTATCCAGTTCGACGTCGGACGTTTCCGTGCCGAGCATCAACCGCTTGTAGTGTGTATGCACCGCCACGGCCAGCACGCGCTTGGCGTCTTCCTGGCCAATGACGTATTCATCGAGCTGGGCCACGATCTCGCGCGGCGCCGGGACCCGATTGAAAAGTTGTTTGCTGCTGCCGCGGCGACGGCGCTCTTGCTCCAGAATGGACTGGCAGAGCTCAATGCATTCGCCGCAGATATAGACGTCCCCAGGACCCTCGACTAAGGGACCAACGTCACGATAGCTCTTGCGGCAAAACGAGCAGAAGGCGTTCTTCTTCGTTGTGCTACTACCGCGACGAGCTCCACCCACGTCCCGACCAGAGGGCATACGGTCTCCTTCAACTTTCCGAACTTCTCCGCGTCACGCTACTGCGACCGTTACGTTGGGTCACTGGACATGACGTTCTCTTGGATGTCGCTCGCGAGGCCTGACCGTCCCTGTCCGCCACATGCGTCGAGCCGCAATTGCTTACGGGCCGAGCTGAGCACGTGTTCAGCCGCCGCGCGGTTTCCTACCGGCGGACGTATTTCTGCTCTGAGTAGAAAACCGTCAGGACAAGCAAGCCAGGTAAGTGGCGTCAAGGATTCGCACTATGCGTGATCGTCGGATTATCGGTCGCCGACGGTCTTAACCCTCTTTGCCGCTATCCTTTATCTCTTGTTCCAGACGGGCTGACAGCGTTGCTTTTATAGTTCGGTATTCGACGTCGCTTAGCTCACCCCGGCTATGCAATTCCCGGAAATTCGTGAGCATGTCGTTGACCGGAGTTTCGGTTGTACGAATTCCAGCGCGTACTCTGCTGACTGCGTAAATCCCGATCGCGACAAGTGTGGCGGCCGCGGCCGTCCAAGACACAAGTTGCGCCGGCGCCGATTGCAAAAAGTCAGGCATGAACGATCAACCACGCGCCCTCGATCCGCGCGGCGCCAACGGCCCTGTTTACCTCAGCTTTCTATTATGCACATTTGGCCGGAAAAGGTCCAGTAAAGGCGCCAGCAAACGAGTGCCCGTGGGGAAGTTCAATCCGCCGCGTTGCGAGCCTCGCTCACCGGCAGTACGGCGCCTCCAAATAGCAACCGCGACAGCACAAAACCTCCCACTCGACGCATGCCTCCCACTCGCGCACATTGGCGGCGCCTACGCGCATGCAGGCGGACAGTCCGTTCTGACGGGCAGTACAATTCCAATATGCCTTCAACCCCGCAGATGCCCATGAGTATGTCGCTTGAACTCGATCATTTGTTCCTGATGACGGAGCAGAACGCGCCGGCGGCGGAACGCTTAATCCAGTTCGGCCTGGCTGAAGGGTCGCCGAATGAGCATCCGGGCCAGGGGACGGCCAACCGTCGCTTCTTCTTCCAGAACCTGTTTCTGGAACTCCTTTGGGTTTCATCGTCGGCCGAGGCGCAGAGCCCACTGGCCATGCCGACGGGGCTCTGGGACCGCTGGTCAGGGCGCGACGCCGGGGCATCGCCCTTTGGAATTTGCTTCCGAGCGCGGGCCAGCCAGCCGGTCGGCCAAATCGGCAGCGAGGATACGAGCCGAACTGGCGGGCTCCCTTTTGTCGCCTGGGACTACCGGCCCCCCTACTTACCGGCGCCCCTTGCCATCCAGATGAGCGAGCGCTGCGCGATCGTGGCGGAACCGCTGCTGTTCTTCATTGGGTTCGGCCGGCGGCCGGACTCGGACACGGCAGAGCGCCGGCAGCCACTGGAGCATGCGTGCGGCTTGCGCAAGGTCACGCGCGCCACAGTTCACAGCCGAAGCTTCGGCAAGATGCACGAACAATTCCGCGCCGCGCAGACGGCTTGCGCTGCCCTGCGGTTCGAAGCCGGCAGCGAAGAACAATTGGAGCTCGGCTTTGACGACGAGACACAGGGGCAATCCGTCGACTTCCGCCCCGCCCTGCCGCTGATGTTTTGCTGGTGACGACATTCTGGCGAACGTGCGCTGGCGAAGGAGCCACGCCTCCGAGCTATCTGCCTGGCTGGCCGGCGCGGACTTCCGCGGTTGATTTTCCGCCGCGATCCACAAGCCAGGCGACTAATTCCGGGGCGCCTGTCCGCTTGGCGGCGCCAAGGGACGTCAGATCGTTGTAGCCGATCCAGTTGATGTCCGCGCCGCGCGCACACAGATACCTTGCGACTGCAAGTTGGCCGCCGTGGCAGGCGCACCAGAAAGCGTGCGTCGTCTCGTCTGGCGCGGCGCCTGTCGATGTCGGGGCGCCTGGCGTCCACGGCTTGAGCGCCACGCCTGCAAAGTGCGCTTCCACCCTGTCGAGAAGTCCCAGCGCGGCCGCCTCCCAGAGGGATGTCTTCGCGCCCCGTTCGATCAACCGCCGCGCGGCGTTCCATTGTCCGAAGGCGGCGGCGTCGGCGATGGGCGTGCCGCCGCCGATCACGGCGCCGGTTGCTTCGATGTCCGCCCCCAAGTCCAATAGCGCGTCCAAGACCGGTACGTCGTCACTACTAGCAGCCCAGTGGAGCGGCGTCTCCGTATGCGGTCCGGCGAACCGGCCATTCACGTCCGCGCCTGCTTCGACCAGCGCGGCGACAATCGCCGGTCCGTTCGGAAAATGCCCTGGCCAGTCGGTCGCCACGTGCAGCAGCGTGCGCGACTTGGCGCACGGATCGACGGCGGCGTCGCCACCCAAACAAACCGTGGCGAGGCCTGGATTCTCGGCCAGCAACTTGCGGAGCGCGTCCACGTCGCCCGACTGAATTGCGTGGGTTACGGCGATGGCCAGCGGATCTTCGGTAGGTAGAAGCTGCATGACGTTCGTCCCAACTGGCGGCTTGCGTGACGCTGATTATACTGGCCGTTTCGTCCGCTCCGCCAGAATATCACGATCGCCCGCGCGGACTGCTTGAGTTTTTCACTCCGCGTCCCCGCCTGCTGAGTCCATTGCGAGATCCCTGAATGTCCAACGAATCCAACTTGCAGCGCGTTTTGTCCTCCGGCATTGTGGCGATCCTCCGCGCTAACGATGGTTCGCGTCTGGCGGACGCCGCCGAGGCGTTGCTGGCTGGCGGCGTCAACGTGCTGGAGATCACCTTCACGGTTCCCAAGGCGGAGCGAGTGTTGGCTGAGGTGGCGGATCGCTTGGGTGACCGCGTGCTGCTGGGCGCCGGCACGGTGCTCGACGCGGAGACCGCGCGGATCGCGATCCTCAACGGCGCCCGGTTCTTGGTCTCGCCTGCCGTCCGACGACCGGTGATCGAAACCGCGCGACGCTACGGCGCGCTGGTCTTTCCCGGCGCGTTTACGCCGACTGAGATCTTGGACGCTTGGGAAATGGGCGCGGACATCGTTAAGGTCTTTCCGTCGGACACGGTTGGCCCCGCCTATCTGAAAGCGGTCCGCGCGCCGCTGCCGCAGATTCGTTTGATGCCGACGGGCGGAGTGAACCTGAAAACGGCGGGCGACTTTCTCCGCGCCGGCGCTTGTGCGCTGGGGATTGGTGGATCGCTCGTCGAGGCCGCGGCGCTGGCCAAGGGGGACTTCGGCCGGATCGAATCCTTGGCCAGACAATACGTGGCCATCGTCGCCGAAACGCGCGACGCGATGCGGACGAAGACGTCGCCGTAGGTTCCGTCGCCTTCCTAGATCCCGTGCCGGCGGCGGAAGCCGGGGCGCAGACGACGATCTGCTAGCGACTTTGCGCTTCCGGATTCTGGCAAGCTGGCGAAGTTGAGAGCCCAATAATTCCGCCCTGTCTCGCTGGCTTACCCAGTTCATTCGCGTCGTCTCCTCCTGCTCAAGCTGCGCGACCGGCAACTCCGATATCAGATATAGCGACACTGCGCGCGCCGGAGACTGCGCGCTCGTTCGCCGCCAAAGCGTTCACTACATCGGACGCTCCCCGCTAATTCAAAGTTGTCCATGCATCGCCCGCGTCGCCAGCCTGATAGATCTTCATTCCAACCGGTGGCGCTGCGCGCGCTGTCGGCGGTGGTGACGATCTTGTTGCTCGTTGGCGGTTTGAGTTGGGCGAGCGTCGCTGACTCGGCCTTCGCCGCGCCGCCCTATTCGGCGCCGGCCTATGGCGCGCCCCCCTCCCCTGCCCCGCCAGCAGGTCCGCCATCGATCGCAAACGCGGCAGGCAACGTGCCGACGCGATTCACGCGGCAGACGGAGTTCACGCTGCCGTTTCGTATCGATCCGGCCGACCCCAACGCGCGGCGCGCCGTCGAGGTACAACTGCATGTCGCGGAGAATGGCGGCAATTGGAAGCTGGGCGCCACGGCCGCGCCCGATCAGCAAGGTCTGCATTTCAAAGCGCATGGCGACGGCGACTACGCGTTTATGGTGCGCACGCGCGACGATCGTGGCGATCTGCAACCCGCCACGCCGCCGGCGCCGGAGTTGATTGTTGTCGTCGATACCAACCCGCCGGTGCTGGAACTGACCGGCGAGCGCGGCGCGGCCGGCGAGATCACCGCGCGGTGGAGGGCCAACGACCCGCACCTGGCGAATAAGACGCTGCGCGTTGAGTATCAACTGGGCGTGACCGGCGCCTGGTTGCCGGTGGCGATCGATAACCCGAAGAACACGACGACGACTGCCAGCGGCGAGGCGACATGGATTGTCGACGTGGACGCCCGGCAGATTAACATTCAGGCGCAAGTGGCCGACGCGGCCGGCAATGTCGCCAAGACGCTGCAACGGATCGATCTCACCGTGGCGGGTGGCGCGGGCGCTGACAAAGAAGAGTGGCGCTCGCAAAACGCGCCCAAGCCAGACACCAGCGGCGACATGCTGACGAACTGGCCCGGCGAACGCACGAACGAAACGCCGTTGGGGGGCCCGCCCATGATGAGTGGCGCCTTTCCCAGTGTTGATGGTCCGCGTCACGGCGCGTACGACCGGCAGCAATACGCCGGCGCGAAACGTCGTCCGCGCAGCGTGCAGCCAGAAGTTGTCACGCCGCGGGAATCGATCGCGCAACAAGAGACTTTGCCATCGCCGCAGCCAGATACCCAGTTGGCACAGCCGGGCCGTGAGCAACGTTTGCCGATTCCCGGCCAGCCGGAAGAGGTTGGCATTCCGCGCGGACCGAACGAGCGTCGTCAACCGCCGCCGCGGACGCGCCCACCGCAAGACGACATCAACGAAGGCCCACTGCTGACACAAACCGCCGATGGCGTTGAGCCGGTGCGACCTGGTGAGCAACTTCCGCCGGGCCAGCCGGTTCCGCAAGAGTCAGCGCCGCGGGGCGCCAGCAGATCGCGCACAGCGTCTCCGTCGAATGACGCTTCTGAAGCGGAAAACACCAGCGACCGTCCACGCTATGTAAACTCGCAGCGGTTTGAACTGGATTACGACGTCGAAGAAGTCGGCCGGGCGGGCGTCGCCAAGGTCGAAGTCTGGGGGACCAAGGATAACGGCCGCCACTGGACCAGCTACGGCGTCGACAATGACAATCGCAGCCCTATCGTCGTCAAGGTCGATGGCGAAGGGCTCTACGGTTTTCGCGTGGTGATCGAAAGTGGCGCCGGTCTGCGAGGCGACGCGCCGCGTTCGGGCGACGAACCTGACGTTTGGATCGGCGTCGACACGACGAAACCTGTTGCGCGGCTCACGACCGCCGAGGTGGGCGTGGGTCTGCAAGCGGGGGACATGGTGGTCCGCTGGGAAGCCCACGATAATCGCCTATCCGAGCGACCAGTGACGCTGTCGTACAGCCCCAAACCGAGCGGCCCCTGGACGCTGATCGCAACGGGCTTGGACAATTCAGGCCGCTACGTGTGGCGAATCGATAACCGTGCGCCAGACAAGGTCTACTTGCGCATCGAAGTCCGGGACGAAGCGGGCAACGTCGAAAAGTTCGACTCTCCCGACGCAGTCTCGCTGGATCCGGTACGCCCGAAAGGCCGGATCCGCGCCGTGCGGCCGCTTGAGGATTCTTCCGCGCAGGCGCCCAAACCGTATCGCATTTTGCGATAAGGCAAATCGAGAGAGCGCTTTCGCGCCGCTCAATCGTTCTTTTCCAGTAGCTTGCTGATTCCGTCCATCAGGACTCGCTCTACTCGCGGCGCGGTGCGTGAGGCGATGCCGGTTTCGTAGCCTCCTTGGCCGTACGAGATCTCCGTGCCGATGTAGCCGGCGCCGTAATCACCGTAAGCCGCCATGACAACTGTGTCGTCCGGGCGCATCCGCTGCGCCGCCAGTTGATATTCGATGAACAACTCGGCCGGCATGTGGAGCACGTAGACGTTGCCCAAGCGCAGGCAGGAAAGATCGATTGGCCGTTTCTCAGCGCAGCGCGCCATCCAGGCCAGGTCCATCGCGGCGCGAACGCGCTGCTTGCCGGAGCTGGCGTCGGCCAGTTCCTTTTTCAGGTCTGCTTCGACCATCCACGGCCCAACCGGCAGTTCGACCGGCAGCGATTTCCAACCGACGTCTTTCGCAGCGATGGGCCGTCGCTCGACTGCTTTCCAACTAGCGCGCATGCCATCGGCCAGGCGGCCGGCCAACTCCGCGCGGCTTTCGCGCGTGCCGTCGTAGTACTTGCCAACGGTGACGTTGCCGCTTGCGCCGTTGAAATGAATATGCGTTACGCCGGGCGTCTCGCGCTCGCGCTGGGCGCGGGCCATGCCGATCGTGTCGCTGCTCACCTCGCCGTGGTTGTGCCAGCTCTGCGGATGCGTGGCGTAGTACGTCACGTCGACTAGCGGCGTTTCGTTCTCCCAAAAGCTGATGCTCTGCATCCACGGATCAATGTCGCCCTCCGGCGCGGCGCGGGCTTCCGCATTGTCCGTGAAGCTCCAACGCACGTGCTTGACCTTTCCATCCGGCCCCAGCAGGCGACGGTTGGCCGCCACGCGTTCGACCTTGGCCCTGCCGAGACCCAAATGCGTGACGTTCCGCGGATGCTTGAGCGCCTCGCGAATTGCGGCGCTGGTTTCACGAATCGTCCGCCGAGCGTGTTCGACATTGAACATCGCGCCACTCACGCCGGCGCCTGCCAGAAGTTTCTCGGCCAGAAAATCGCAACCGGGCGCGTCGTGCTGGTGGAGCGTGTGGAGGGCCACTCGGTGGACGCTGGTTCCGGCGGCCTCGGCCAGGGCTTTGCGCCAAGCGTCATACCCATCGTTGCCAATGCCGACCCAATCGACCGCGCAGAGCACGATGGGCTCGCCATCGGTCAACAGAATCAGGCCGCGGGCGGAGAGCGGATCTTCCACTTTTTGCACCGGCAGGACCGCGCCATCGCAAAGTGGGCTCCCCAGCGGCGGCGTGGCGTCGACTTGGAACGTGGCAATCCGTAGCGGCTTGTCGGCCGCCTGCGCGGCGGGCAAAATCAGCACCGTTGCCAGGGCGACGATTGAAAATCGAACGATCGCAGTGCGGAGCATCTATTGCGCCTTCTGGTTGTTTGCGTGTGTCTGCTGAGCGATTGAGCCTGGCGGTCGAATCCGGTCCTGGGCGTCCCCATGATACCACCGGCGACAATGAGAATCCCACCCGGTAGAATCAATCGCCAGCGTGCTCCCAATGCTCGCATTTAGATCCAACGGGTGGCCGGCAGAGGCCGCCGACAAAAGGAACATTTTGAAATGCCGGGTGTCGTCCAAGCCTTGGAGTTCCTCGGTCGCAAAGAGCGCGATACGCCGGGGGTCTGCGTGCTGTTTGGGGACGAGGCGTTTCTCAAGCAGGAATCGCTCGATAAATTGCGCGCAGCCGTGCTGGGCGAAGGCGAGGACGACGGCGAATTCTCGCTGACTTCGTTCCAAGGGGATGACGCCGAGGCCCACCAGGTGTTCGATTGCCTCTCGACCGTGGCGCTGTTTGGGGCCGGCAAGCGGCTGGTGATCGTGCGCGACGCGGACGACTTTGTGCAACACAATCGCCCGGCGCTCGAGGCGTACGCGGCCAAGCCGAAGACGAGCGGCGTGCTGGTGCTGGAAGTCGCCAGTTGGCCCAGCAACACGCGGCTGGCCAAAGCGGTCGCCGCCACTGGTCTGACAGTGGAATGCAAAACGCCTGCCCCGGCGTCGATCCTCAAATGGGTCGTCGAACGGGCGAAATCAAAACATCGCGCCAAGCTGGAGCGACCGGCCGCGGAACTCTTGCTCGACACGGTTGAGCCGGAACTGGGCCTGTTAGATCAGGAACTGGCGAAACTGGCGCTCGCCGCCGGCGTGGATGGCGCGATTGACGTCAAGCTGGTTCGCGACCTGGTCGGCGGCTGGCGCACCAAGACGACGTGGGACATGTTGGACATGGCCACGAGTGGCGACGCCGCGAACGCGATCTTGCAGTTGGATCGCCTGGTGGCGGCGGGCGAGAACCCGATTGCGCTGCTGGCGCAAATCGGTTCGACGCTCAGACGATTTGCGGCCGCCGCGCGCCTGGTCGATCAGGCCGAAAAGTCGGGCCGCCGGACCACGCTCCGCCAGGCGCTGGAAACCGCCGGATTTCGCAGCTTTGTCCTTGGCAAAGCTGAGCCGCAACTACGCCAACTGGGCCGGCAGCGCGCAGGCCGCCTCTACCGCTGGCTGCTGGAAGCAGATCTTGCACTCAAAGGTGCCAGCTCCGCGCCAGCCAAAGCGCGCCTGGTGCTGGAACGCCTGATCGCCAGGATCTCGCGCGCCGCCGACCCGCAACCGCGGTAGTTGGCCTGTGGCCAGCGCGCGCGGCTTCTCACAAACCGCGACGGTTGATATTCACGATTTTCCCCATTTGCCTTATCTTGGCGGCAGCAATCCGGCTGGGAGTTCCATTTGGGACCCTTGGTCGAGTCGCAGCTCCCGAGGAATCTCACGGATGAGTACGATTACGCTCGCAGTGGCGGCTAACGACGTTCCCACAGGGGCGTCCGTGAAAACGCTGTCGATCTGCCTGATCAATCCTCGTTTCGAGCCGTCCTACTGGGGATTCGAATATGCGCTGCCGCTCTATCCGGGCGACAAACGCAGCACGATGATCTCCGGATCGCTCTCGACCGTCGCGGGATTATGCGGCGAGCACAACGTGTCCCTGCTGGACGAAAACGTCGAGGAGATTGATTGGGAAGCACTCCGTCAGTACGACATCGTCGGCGTGACTGGCATGAATGTGCAAAAGAATCGGACGCGCGAAATCCTCATCCGCTTGCGCGCGCTAGGAATCTTCACCGCGGTGGGTGGCCCGTTTGTTTCGGTCAAGGAAGACTTTTTCGACGGCCTGTGCGATGTGAAATTCATTGGCGAGGCCGAGACAACCTGGCCGCAGTTCCTCGACGACTTTTCTCGTGGCCAGCCCACCGAAAAACGATACAAGCAGGCAGAACCGACCGACATGTCCAAGGCGCCTCGTCCGCGGTTCGATCTGCTTAAGGTTGGGCGCTATGCTTCGGGAGCTTTGCAATACTCGCGCGGCTGTCCGTTCCAGTGCGAGTTCTGCGACATCATTGTCATCTTTGGTCGTCGGCCGCGGGTCAAAGAGCCCGAACAACTGATGGCCGAGCTGGAGGACATGCGCCGCGTGGGGTTCCACTCGGCGTTCATCGTCGACGACAATTTCATCGGGAATAAAAAGAAGGCCAAAGCGCTGCTCGAGAAGCTCATTCCCTGGATGGAACAACACAACTATCCACTTCGCCTGACGACCGAGGCCAGTATTGATCTGGCGGAGGACCCGGAGTTGATGGACATGATGTACCGGGCCAACTTCCGCAGCGTGTTTATCGGGATCGAAACCCCGCGAATGGACTCGCTGAAGGAGACCAAGAAGTTTCAGAACGTGCGGGGCGATTCGCTGGAGGACAAGCTGGCGCGGATTCAACGCGCGGGACTGGACATCAACGCCGGATTTATTGTCGGTTTTGACAGCGACGACAAGGCGATCTTCGATGACCAGTTTCGCTTCATCCAGGAGACCGGCATCACGCTGGCGATGGTCGGCATGCTGCAAGCCATACCCACGACTCCGCTCTACGAGCGGCTGGAGCGTGAGGGCCGGTTGGTGGAAGAAGACCCCAACTGCAACTTCGTTCCCAAGCAAATGACTCGCGACGAATTGGTGCTGGGTTATCGAGATCTGGTCAAACGCCTGTACACGCCCGAGGCGTTCCTGGAGCGCTACTTCAAGGTCTACAAGTCGCCGGAGTACCTGGAGCGAAGGGCCGAAATCTGCCGCCGGGCCGGAGAAGGAAAATCCCTGCCAACGCTGGGGTACGGCCTGATCCTGCTGTGGTCTTTATTCTGGACGCTGGCGCGGGATGGTTCCTTGCTCTCTGTCGGAAAGGTCTATCTGAAGTCTTTTTTCTCGCGAGAGAACAAGAACCGTCGCAACATCATCGGCTTCGCGCAGTTTATGAACCGCTGCGTAACCCATTGGCACTTCTATAAGTTCACGCGCGAGATGAACGCCGGCCGGCTGCGAGCCTACAACAGCGGGTGAGACGAACGCGCGGCAGCCAACGCTTGGTTCGCTGAGTGGCTTGACCATTCCCAGGCTTAACGCCTCAGGCTGCTAGCGAGCAGCTTGATTCGGCGTCGGCATCTGGGCGCCAATCTCTTTTCGCCAGGTGTCGAGATGCTGAGAAAGCTCCGCGACCTTTTCGGGTCGGGCGCCGGCCACATTCTGTGCCTCGATCGGATCGTCATTGAGGTTATATAACTCGTGGCGT
>Ga0335397_10002365_pt1 | contig 25715 bp, 30 predicted proteins | sample MAT04_FD_205740 | JGI IMG/M metagenome (GOLD analysis project Ga0335397, IMG submission 205740) | Freshwater microbial communities from Lake Fryxell liftoff mats and glacier meltwater in Antarctica - MAT-04 (spades assembly) (version 2) ... | reverse complement strand
AATCATAGTTTTAGTATAGCAAATACGCTATAGAAGAAGAATCTAGGGGCTGCGCCCCTCTTTTGACAAGGGTTTCCGTTTCACTTCAATAAACGAGTCTGCGACTCGCCCTTGCAAAAGAGGGGCGCAGCCCTTTGTAGTACAATAAAGTAGGTTCTAGCTATTTCATATGCTAGGATAAAATTGTATGACAGAAGAGTTATTACCTAGTCGTTCTCAAGGGGAAACAGGAGGATTCCATCCCCTCGATCATCAGCCTCATTCTCTTCTAAATTGTACTCCTGTGTCCCATCCGCTATAATCACGCAGTCGTATTGGTTCTTTAACAGAAAGGAAACAGCATGGGACTAGCAAATGTACTCGTCATCGGAAGTGGGGGACGTGAACACGCAATTGTGTGTGCACTCCTCAAAAATCCGGAGGTCGACAGGGTATTTGTAGCACCCGGGAATGCCGGTACATCACTCATGGATCGTTGTACCAATGTCCCCTGTAAGATCGATGATCTAACAGGAATCCTGGGAACAATCGCGAGACACAACATCAGGCTGACAATCATCGGACCTGAAGCCCCGATTGTCGCGGGATTAGCTGATGTGCTTCGAGCACACGAACATCTGGTCTTTGCACCAGGCGAGGCTGGTGCAAAGCTAGAAGCGAGCAAAATCGTGGCAAAGGAGTTCATGTGGCGCAACAATATCCCCACTGCCTTTGCGCACTTTTGCAGCTGCAATGAATCTGCACATAAAACGTTAGAGACGGTAACTTTTCCAATAGTTGTTAAGGCCGACGGTCTTGCGGCTGGAAAGGGAGTCTTTATCTGCCAGAATTCTGCCGAAGCAAATACCGTCATTAGCAACCTCTTCGTGAATAAAACTCTTGGCCGTGCTGCCCAGAGTGTTTTGATCGAAGAACATCTCGAGGGAACAGAAGCGTCACTTATGGTGGTGACAGACGGCATAACTGCTGTCCCGTTACTCCCGGCTCGTGACCACAAACGCGCGCTTGAGGGTGATAGAGGACCCAACACTGGTGGCATGGGTGCATACGCGCCCACACCAGATCAGAGTTGGCTTCCCGAGACGATAAAGACAATCGTCCTACCAACGCTCTCTGGACTTGCCCAAAAGTATATCTCCTACAGGGGGATTATCTACTTTGGCCTCATGCTCACAGAAGATGGGCCAAAGCTACTTGAGTACAACTGCAGATTCGGCGACCCGGAGACGCAGGTGGTACTTCCGCTACTCCAGAGCAGCTTTTACGATCTCTGCTATAGAGCAGCACGTGGAGAGCTTTCAACACTCGTACCGCTACGGTGGAGCACGGGGGCATGTGTAGGCGTGGTCCTGACATCCCGTGGATACCCAGGTCCAGTTGATACCGGGTATTCAATCTCAATCCGGCCCTCAGGCCTGCTTGAAACCATGGTGTTCCATGGAGGAACGGCGATTAAGGAAGGAAGGCTCGTAACTGCGGGAGGGAGAGTAATAACCGCTGTAGGAATTGGCAAAAATATTGCCGTCGCCAGAGATACAGCCTATAGACTCGCCGAACACATCACTTTCGAGGGGAGAACGTATCGAAGAGACATCGCGTCTGTTTAATCCCTCTCCTTAGCGAAAAGAACCAAACGAAAAGCCTCGGTCTAAAAAACCGAGGCTTTTTTCTGACATCTTTTACAAATCTCATTCTCATGGTATACTCTCCTCTTATGGCACACAGTATAACCCGAAGGGAAGACGGGACAATTGAACTTAAAATCACCATCCCACAAGACCAAGTAGTAGCAGCTATGACTGAAATCATGGATAATGTTGCTCAAACTGCTAAGGTTCCAGGATTTCGCCCAGGTAAAGCTCCTAAAAAAATGGTAGCTGAATCAACAGATATTAATAAAGTGAACGAGGAGGCGCTAAAAAAACTTATCCCCCAGCTGTACATCGCAGCTGTTCAAGAAGAGAAAATAAAACCTATTGTTAATCCAAAAATCCATGTTGATGAACTCGAGGAGGGGAAGGACTGGACGTTTAGTGCGATAACCTGTGAAATGCCGACTGTAAAATTAGGAGACTATAAGCCAGCTGTTAAGTCACTTACAGCAAAGAGTAAGATCATAGTGCCAGGCAAAGAAGATGAGAAACCAAATCTTGATATGATCGTAAAAGCTGTGGTTGATAACACCACCATAACAATTCCAAAAATCCTTGTAGACTATGAGGTGGATCGATTGCTCTCGCAGACGCTTGATGAGATAAAAAAACTTGGCCTATCTCTTGATCAATACCTATCATCTACTGGTAAGACACCTGATGAAGTACGCAGTGAATATGCAGAAAAGGCAACCAGTGATATGAAACTAGAGTTTGCACTACAACAGATTTCAGACTCTGAAAAGATAACGGTCGAGGAAAAAGAGATCGATGAAGCCATCCTTAAAGCAAAGGATGATAAGGAGAGAGCTAATCTTCAAGGCAACCGCTACCTTCTTAGTAATATTATAAGACAACAAAAAACTCTTGATTTTCTCCAGAATTTGTGATAGAGTGCGCCCAGTATGGCAAGCTTAAAACCCACAATTCAGCCTCGAAATCAAAACAATCCCGTTGAATCAGGTCGTCATCAGGGTTTTTCTGGTGTTTTTGCATCAGAAGTAAAGAATAGCGTAAAACCCCTTCCAAATGACTTTTTTAATCAACTTTTAGGAGTTGGGGACTTTGAGATGCCAAGTAGTGATACTGGTTCACGACATGCTGATATGGCTCCAGGACAAGAATTCAGTCTCCCAAAGACTACAAAAAAAGTAGAGTCACATCAGCAGGAACGAAGACCTGCGATTGCAGGTGGTAATAATTATCACATGGAAACGGCCAGAAGTAGCGAACTAACCAGTAGGCGAGAGTCCCAAGAGCTTAAGATGCAAATTCAAGAAATCTCAGAGGAGCTTAAACGTCTCATTAACTCAGCTGATAAAGTAATGCAGATGGCCTATGCAGATATAAGTGTCGCAGCTACTCCAGCTGTGGTTGGTAAATATCATACTCATTTCTTCGCATTTCTTTTAATAGTTATAAGGCAAGCACGTCAAAAAGTAGAGGATTCAGGAGCATGGATGTCTGTTGCTAAAGGAAAGGGTGGAAAGAGAAGCTACAATGTACAGGCAAAACAGAAAGGCACATCATTTACCCAGTCAATGGATCGATCAGCTGCTACCTCCACAGGATAGTTCTTGTATTAGTCGTTTTCAAAGACTATACTAATTTTATGATACGTCAAATAACAGCCTTAATTACTATTGAGACAATTACCCCCCTTAGGGGAGGTTGGCTCGTGTAGCAAATTTTAAAGCTACGAACGACACCTCCCACACGGGAGGTTTTTTTATGGAAAAAATATGAACACCGAACTAGATAATCATCAATCACTCTCTACGTACTTTTCTGTACTGAGAGAGAAAACAGTAGAGGCAGAGGCTCCTGATTATAAAGATGAAGAAGTCCTAGCAGTAGTCGGCAAAACATTTATGAGAGATTTCGTGGATGCAGACATATCAATCGCTATGAAATCTGTGGGTGACATACTGGCATCACGAGTGATCAACATACCTTTTGAGTTAACACGAAGCATCTTGTTGGATTTTGGCGTACAAGTAACCCCATTCCTCCAAGAACTTTATCCTGATGTTCACGAAAAAAGCCCTAATGAATTAGCTGGCAGAATTTCTCACACCATAGTACATGCCCAAACAATCGTTCAGCAAACACAGACAGAGCGTGGTCGCCTAATGACACTAGGGCAACGAACTCAGATGCATGCGCAGTTCTCAGAGAAACTTAAAAAGTCAGAAATAGTGTTGACAGATGTATCATAAGCTTTTATACTACGCCTATGTCTCGTCAAAATCTCGTCATTAATCTCGTTAGTGTCCTCCTTAGAGGAGGCGGTAACGGTGTGGTAATGACAACATAAGATTTACCAACAAAGACACCGCCGACCGCCTCCCCGATGGGAGGTTTTTTTATGGAGAAACAATATGACATTAAACATAGCTGAATTAGGACACAGAAGGCACCCAGAAACTCTACTACATCGTACTTTAGGAACTATTGGTGGAGAAGCTGCATTTATAGCGCTATATCATGACGCGATGAGCAGGATTGATCCATCCCGACAACCTCTTTTACAGGAACCAGAAACCTTAGCAGCTGCGCATAACGCTGCAGTAGCTTTCGTTGCAGCAATTCCAGGCTCAAGATTTGTAGATACATTTAGAGAGATACAAGGGAGACTTCCTTTAATAGCTGAAACAATCACAGATCCTGATCGGGTTGAAAGAATTCTTGATGACCAGCATCCTGATTCAGTTGAGTTTCTTATCGCAACAGCCTCTCTTGAAAACCCAACGCCCATGATTGAGGCTATGACAGACCCAAGCACCTATATCTCCGAGGAGGAGGCTGTTGAGTTCAGAAACCAATTGCTAACTTTTAATGATGGGAACGCGTTAGAAATTGACTGTACTGAAAAATTTGCCTTAGAAAGTGAAGGAAAAACCTTAACAGAGATTGTAACAGAAGCCCTGGATAGGATCGAGGCTTCAGGAATTTCTCAATCTGCACCTTTTGGAGTTGTGCTCAGCTTGTTCCCTGAATTAAGGAGTGACCTAACTCAGAATAAGAGAACACGGGGGAAAGATGGACGCATGGAGATCTCAAGAGATAGCCTCATCGCGCTTGTTGTCAGAAAGAACAGTAAAGGGCTTCAATTTCCAGCTAAGACTGTTGAACGAAGCGTTCATTTGGAACATAAGGTGCGAGAGGCAAAGACCAAGCAACGCAGCATGAGAGGGGGTGAATAAAATATGGTAGAGGTAGCAGAATTAGGAATAGTTACAGAGCAACAGATGCACAGACCGAGAGTCGAAAATGGAACAAGCAATAGATTTAATCACAATGGGAACGTTGAGCTTGTTAAAAGCTTAACACAGGTTATCCCAAGCCTTCCTGATGGAAGCACCATCGCTATTCTCGGAATTGATGGACAAGACGCAACAATTGCCGCGAAAAAATATGCAGCAACACTTGCAGAAAGGAACATCAAAATTGTACAAACGAGTACAGGTCTGACAGAGGCTACACAAGATTCAATTGCCGCTCTTATCGGTAATGTATCGTCTGCAAATGCAGTGGATCAATTAGCACAGATACATAGAATACTCGCTGAACAGGGAGACTTTACCATCAATTTGTACGACCCTGAGATGAGTCAACAAAAGCTCGAAGCAATGATGGAAGAAGCACGTCTTTTCGTATTACGAATCGACTATGAATTTTCAGGAAGCGAATCACGCTATGAAATCACGGGCATTAAGCATCCTAACGGAAATGGTGATCACTTTAGAAGGTTCCCAGCGGTTGAACCAAAAGTCTGGGGATATTATCAGGAAGAGGAATAATGAACCGACTCAGACTAAAATCGAACACTTTTCAGAGCTATTTTAATAGAGTTTATCAAATTTTCCAACAATATCAAATTCAAGTTCCAATGTATGCCTAATGATTTTCGGAGTTTTTGTTAATAAGCACAAATAGCTGTAGAATAATGTCCTTAATAAAATATGAGATTAACAGTCAAAGACCTAGGAGAACAAAGAAAGCGTATCTCAAAACAAATCGCACAAGATTATCTAAGCTCATTACCGCTTCAGGTCCCTGAGCCGCGGATTAATATAACCATCGACTTTGAAGCTATTTATCTTGCATTTCAGGACTTACGATATATTGGTGAACTGCGGCAAAGATGGAATGAGATAAAAAAACTAAGCAGTATTTCAAATCTAGCTTATAAAAATTGTTATGAGGGTAATTAGAGATATAACACCGGAAGAAGAAAAAATTGCTACAGGAAATTGTTATCAGCGGTCATTTAATTTAATGGCTAAGTTATCTGATGCTGAGCAAGTTCAGGCGTTATTAGTGCGTGGCAAAATCGTTGCCGTATTTCAAAAGAAAACTTAAGTCTGAGGGGAGGATGAGTTTCATAAAATTATTTACTCGGTCTCTTGATTACCAAATCCATTTCAGGATTTTCCGACTTCAAATTTGCCATTACTTTCTCAACTGCATAATCAACTTTCATATAATCCTCAAAATCCGCAGGATATTCTTCTCTATAGATTTCCGTCTGCATTCCACCCGGAAATACTCCGAGAATTTTTATATCAGTATCTTGATTTTCTTTCCTTATAGATTCCGTTAATCCTTTTATGGCAAATTTGGAAGAGCAATATGCAGAGATGCCAGATTTTCCGTCTAATCCAGCAGTAGAATTGATGTTAATAATTACACCATTGCCCTGTTTTTTCATTGCCAACATCGCAATCTGGCATCCATAAAAATATCCGAAAAAATTGATTTCAAAAAGATTATGAAGTTTTTTAATATCAACATCTTCAAATTTACTTGGTGCAATTTGAATACCTGCGTTATTTATCCAAAAATCAATTTTTTTATATTTTTCAAGAACAAAGTCGCCGATTTTTTTAACATCTTCGTAAGAAGTTATATCTGCAAGGAAAAAATCGACAGACAGCTCTTTCGCAGTAGATTCTAAATTTTCTTTATCATGGCTTGTGATAACAACTTTTGCTCCCACACCAGAAAACGTTTTAGCAAGTGCCTTGCCAAACCCTTGACTTCCTCCTGTTATCATAACAATTTTGTCTTGCAGATTCATGAAGTCATTTTATCATTTTATGGTGTAATTTTCCAGTGCCCGCCCCGCCCAAAAAACAAAAAGCCGAAGCCCGCGCGGAGGAGGGGTCTGGGGAGGAATCCGCGCGGGCGAGTCCATCACTCCGCCTCATTAGCCCCCAGAAAATTAGTGGCGGAGTGCGTATTGCGTTTTCCCCGCACTTTCCATTTCGGAAAGCTCTGTGCTTTGCACAGAGGTGCGTAGCGTGCGGGGAAACGCTAGTCTTTCATTTTTTCTTGAAAATAGGTTCGTGCGAATGTTATAATTTCGCCGATGTTTCTTTGGGTGGACGATAGTGGACTCGAACCACTGACCTTTACAATGTCAATGTAACGCTCTAACCAGCTGAGCTAATCGTCCTTAGTTTTAATCTTTAGCCACGCTCTTCCCTTACCAGTTTTCAAAAATATTTCTCTTCTTCTTGCTGCCAACCTTGTTTGAAATTCTTCTTTATAGACAAGTTTAAAAAGTTTTGTTAATCGAGTATATGTGCTATGACCAGAATTGCGTTCGTAAAGCCTTCTTTCTAAATCATTTGTTGATCCAGTATAAAAACGGTTATTTACTTGACTTTTTAATACATAAATATACCACATGTTTCTACCTCGCACTTCTGACCTGTCGCCTTAGGTTGCAAATCCGCCTCTGGAGGGCGACCGCTCTAACCAACTGAGCTATGAGCCCGTGAGTGGTCATTATAGCATAGGAAATCCTAAAGAAATAGAAAATTTCACCCTGTTTATCATACCACTCAGATACTGTATACTTTTTATATGACGCGAGAAGAAGCCTACAAGATCCTCATCAAATATATTAAGACTCCCAATTTAATCAAGCATTGCCTCGCAACTGAGGTAGTAATGAAGGCGCTTTACCGACACTTTTATCAAAATACTCCTGAATATAGCCTAGACGCTGAGAATACATGGGGGATAACCGGCCTCTTGCATGATGCTGATTATGAGCTGTGCAAGGGCAGACCCGAAATTCATGGGATATTACTTATCGATAAAGAAGGGGATAAAATTCCAACTGAAATTGCCTATGCAATCAAAGCGCATAACTATGAACGTACGCTTGTGTTGCCAAAATCACTGCTTGACTGGTCGATAGCATGCTGCGATCAGTTAACAGGTCTCATCGTAGCTGCTACTCTTATCCATCCAGATAAAAAGCTAGCCCCCGTTACTGTAGAATATGTCATGAATCGCTATAAAGATAAATCCTTTGCTAAAGGAGCTCACCGTGAATCGGTTGAAAAATGTGAAGAAAAGTTAGGGATACCGTTACCTGAATTTATTCAGATTTCTCTAGGTGCTATGCAGAGCATACATGCTGACTTAGGTCTATAATAACGCTATACTAATACTATGGAATCAAAACATGTAGAACAGTACGATAAAGTAACTCAACGTCAAACTTTTCGTAGAGTAGCTGCAAATAATTTTTTTGCTGGGATCTTTTGGGCACTTGGTGTAACCATAGGATTTTCACTGCTTATCGCAGGACTCACGCTGTTCTCCCAATATATTAACGTTGTCCCTATTGTTGGTAAATTCACCAGCGAAGTAATTGATTTCGTTCTCTCTTATAACCGCAGATTTTAATTATACCGCTACGCTATGGCCAGTCAAAATATTCATGAAATTATCTGTTTTGATGTTGATAGCACACTCGTAACCTGTGAGGGAGTCGATTGGCTCGCAGACCAAAAAGGAGTAGGCGAACAAGTAAAAAACCTTACTTCGATGGCTATGGAGGGTATCGTCCCCATGGAGGATGTTTTTGGTAAAAAAATAGACATTCTCCAGCCATCTCACTCTGAGATGGAAAGCATAGGACTGCACTACTGCCAGTCACTGTCTCAAGATGCAGAAAAAGTAGTACGTGTTCTCCAAAACTTAGGAAAGGAGATTTGGCTTATTACTGGCGGATTTGCACCAGCGGTTATTCTTCTTGCTAAAAAACTTGGCATTTCTGAAAAAAACATCCTCGCCAATACAGTGTCGTTTAATAAGGATGGTAGCTATAAACAAGTTGACTCAACAAACTGCCTAATTAGAGCAGATGGCAAGTCTATTTGTGTTCAAGAGATTGGTTATGGCAAAAGAATAGCTTTTGTAGGAGACAGTGTCACAGACTTAGCTACGAAACCGTATGTCCAGACATTTGTCGGATATGGAGGGATAGCTCTTCGAGAAAAGGTAAGAGAAAAGGCTGACTATTTTATCTCCTGCAAAAGCCTCCTCCCACTCCTAGAAATTATCCTTACAGCAGAGGAGCTTGAACGCGTAGACAAATACTCAGAACTCTGACTTTATAGTTATCGACATTTTTGCTATATACCACTCCGCTTCGAATTTGCCATTATTTTTTATAAATTCAAAGCTACGGGTATAATACACTATTTATAAATTCATGGATAAGGAGTATAGTAAGCACACTATGACAAATCAAGAATTCTTAGAACAAATTCGACATTCAACCGCACACCTACTAGCTGCTGCGGTCTTAGATTTGTGGCCAGGAACACATAATGCCATCGGTCCTTCTATAGAAAATGGCTTCTATCAAGACTTTGATTTTGGTGATAAAAAAATCACCGATGATGACTTGCCATGCATTGAGGAAAAGATGCACGAAATACTTAAGACGTGGACTAGTTTTACCATAGATGAGGTAAGTATAGAAAAAGCAAAAGAAGACTTTCTGCATAATCCCTATAAACTCGAGCTTATAGAAGGGTTTGCCAAAGAAGGCAAGACCATAACTGAGACAAGGCAGGGATCTTTCTTGGATCTTTGTAAGGGTGGCCACACCCAAAATCCTACAAAAGACCTCGGGGTTTTTAAACTTCTTTCCTTAGCTGGAGCATATTGGCGGGGAAGTGAGAAAAATAAAATGCTGACACGAATTTATGGAACAACCTTTCCAACTCAAAAAAAACTTGACGACTACCTAGGTCAATTGGAGGAGGCAAAAAAACGTGATCATAAGAAAATTGGACGAGAACTAGAACTATTCATGTTTGATGAAACTTCTCCAGGCATGGCTTACTGGCTTCCAAAAGGTCTAGTTATCTACAATACACTTTATAGCTTTGCACGTGAAATGTATGAGAAATTCGAGTATCAGGAAGTGTCAGCTCCTATGCTTAATAAAAAGGAACTCTATGAAACATCAGGACACTGGCAGCACTATAGAGATGACATGTTCATATCTCCCATGAGTTTTATCAGAGACGAATCAGAAAATGTCCTTGAGGGATCTGAGGTTTTTGGCATTAAGCCGATGAATTGCCCAAATGCCATGAATATATTTTCATGGAAGACCCGCTCGTATAATGACCTACCTCTGCGACTAGCCGAGACAAGTCTTCTTCATAGATTCGAACTTTCTGGAACTCTCAATGGTCTTTTTAGAACTCGGTCTTTCAGACAAGATGATGCGCATCTTTTTATGATGATTTCTCACATTAAGCAGGAATTTGAGCAGCTCATGCAAATGACAAAGGAAATGTATGCCCCTTTTAACCTGACCTATAAATTACGATTTGGTACACGTCCTGAAAACTTTATGGGCGATTCAGCAGATTGGGATAAAGCAGAGCAAGTACTTTTAGAGGTTCTAAAAGAATCACAAAATGAATTCTTTGAAGCTCCAGGTGAGGGTGCGTTCTACGGACCAAAAGTAGATATCCTCATGAAAGATTCACTTGGACGAGAGTGGCAAACAGGAACAATTCAACTAGATTTTCAGCAGCCAAAGAATTTTAAACTTGAATATGCTGATAGCGATGGAACCACTAAGACTCCAGTTGTGATTCATCGTGCTATTTATGGCTCGTTTGAACGCTTCCTCGGCGTGCTTACCGAGCATTACGCTGGCGCTTTTCCCACCTGGCTCTCACCAGTTCAAGTTGCGCTTCTTCCCATAGCAGATAGGCATAATGAGTATGCTCAAAAAATTGCTCATGAATTAAAATCTCTAGGGATACGAGTTGCCGTTGATAATCGTTCTGAGACACTTCAGGCCAAAATACGCGAGGCCACTTTACAAAAAGTACCTTTTATGGGTATAATAGGGGACAAAGAAATAGCAGGAGGTGTTATTTCGGTCCGTTTGCGAAGCGGAGAAGACAATGGAAGTCTTACTATCTCGGATTTTTCGCAAAAGGTAAAAGAAGACATTGATAAAAAGACGTAAATTTCAACCAAATCCTAGGTACCAGTACCGAATCAACGAGCGTATTTCCGCTTTACAGCTTCGTGTACTCGACGTAGATAACAAGCAAATTGCCATTCTTTCCAGACAAGAAGCATTAGCTATGGCAAGAGAGCAGGAGCTTGATTTGGTAGAAATCTCAGGCAGTGCCCAGCCTCCGGTTGCAAAAATAGTCGATTTCAATAAATTTCTTTATCAGCAGTCTAAAAAGAAACAAGAAGAAAAGAAAAAAGCAAAAGTCTCTGAGACTAAAGAATTGCGTCTTGGTCCTTTTATGGCACAAAGCGACATGATGGTTAGTGTCAGAAGAGCACGAGTATTTTTAGAAGATGGAGACAAAATACGACTCGTACTCAAGTTCAGAGGAAGACAAATTACTCATCCTGAATTTGGACATGCTATAATACGTAAAGTAGTAGCTGAATTGGCAGATATTTCTAAAGTTGAGAGAGACGCTCACCTTGAAGGAAAGCAGCTAGTAGCACTACTATCACCAGAAAGGAAAAAACAGAATGCCGAAGAAAAAGATCAAACACTCAGTATCGAAACGCTTTAAAGTCACCAAGACTGGCAAGGTGTTATTTGCACATCAATTCGGTAGTCACAAAAAGCTTAATAAGTCTAAGAGTAGAATTCGACGTCAAAAAGAAACTGGCCATCTTACTGGTGAATTTGCAAAAAAGATTAAACAAATGCTAGGCGCAGCCTAACGTTAATTTCTAAATACTAATATCTAAGCTCTAAACAAATAATGATCACAATAGTTTAGGATTTAGACATTAGAATTTAGAGTTTTTCTGAAAGAAATATTATGGCACGCGTAAAAAGGGGAGTAGTATCCCGAAGAAAACATAATAAACTACAAGAGCTCAACAAGGGCTTTCGTGGAACACGTTCTCGATTAATCAAAGTTGGGCACGAATCAGCGCTTCATGCAGGTGCGTATGCTTTTCATGGAAGAAAGCTTCGCAAACGAGACTTCCGAACCCTCTGGATTACTCGTATAGGAGAAGCTGTAAAACTGCATGATATTTCATACAGTGTTTTTATAAACAAACTTAAAGTTGCCAATATTGAACTAGATAGAAAAATTCTTACAGATCTTATCGTTAATGATCAAGCAGCCTTCAAGCAATTAGTGGACAAGGTTAAAACAGTATAATACGATACATATATGAATCACATAGTGAATTATTATTGGTTTTACTTTACTTCCCCGACGGGGAGTTCGTTAGTGGTATAACCCACTAAAAGGTAAAACCTTTAAAAGCGACCTCCCTCAAGGGAGGTTTTTTTGTGGAATTATGAATACTATAGAAAATATTAGAATGAATTCAATCGTTGGGCCTTGTGCTGCTCAAAGCAGGGACCAGATGATCGCAAGTGCAGTGAATGCTTTGGATCGAGGGTTCACGCGGCATCGTGGAAACCCCGATAAGCCACGTACTAGACCTGGTTTTGCCGGCTATGGAGAGCTCGCCATGCCTTGGGTCATAGAGATAGCTCAGATGGGAATTGATCCAGCAACGGAAGCACTCACCGGGCAACAGGCAGATAGATTTGTCGATGCTGTAATAGGAAATTCAAATCAAGATGCTATAGTCTGGATTGGATCACGCAACTACAATCACATCGTCCAGCGCGAGATTGCTAGAGCTGTTGCAGGCGAACCACGCGCTAAGCTACTCATAAAAAATCCTATGTTTGAACGCTATGGGACTGGCAGAGATGCGTGGCTTGGAGCAGTAGAGCATGTTATGCAGGAAGGGGTGGAGGAGAGTCAGCTTATCTTATGCCACCGCGGCTTCCAGGTTGATCTGCCTGGATATGAGCAGTATCGTAACCCTCCATTAAGAGAGCTAGCCATGGATGTAAAAAGAAGAACCGGTCTGCCTATGTACGACGATCCGTCCCACATCGCTGGACGGTATGATCTCGTTCTTTCAGAGCTGAGAACATCTCTATACTACAAAGATGAACAAGGAACGGGATTTGATGGCATACTACTTGAAGTACACCCTGATCCAAATCAGGCAATCACGGATAAAGATCAGGCAGTTTCATGGGAACAAGTAGAGAAAGCTGTACCGGAATTTGCGAGAGGAGGAAACGTCTATGAAAGACATGTCGCTGACTAAGCAAAATATATTTCTCATAGGAGGAACAGGCCGAATGGGGAACTGGCTTATCAACTTTCTACAAAGCCAGAAAATCGAAGTTTATAGTGCTGGTAGAAGCTTTGCTAGTAATACGCAATTAGCTGACGCAGATATTATTTTTATTTCTGTGCCCATTACTTATGCTGCTGCTGTCATACAGTCACTCAAAGAAAAAATAAAACCAACAGCTCTTGTCGTTGACCTAACTTCAATAAAATCTTCCACACTTGATGCTCTCATAACCCTGGGAAACCCCAGTCTAGGCATGCACTTTCTTTTCGGACCAACAGTCTCATCGATTCAAAATCAGAAAATAATTATAAATAGAATAAAAAATGGAGCGAACACTTGTCCTCTTTTAAAAGTCTTCAAGGATGCGGGGGGCGAGCTAATAGAGATGACAGGCCCTGAACACGACAGGACGATGGCCTACATTCAATCTCTCACCCACTTTATAAATATCGCACTTATGGAAACCTTACTTAATGCAAAAATCGATATTACTGGCCATGTCGCAACACCGGTTTTTATCGCTCAAACTGCTGCCATGCTACGTATTATTAACCAGGATAAAGAACTACTTAGCAGCATTCAAATACATAACCCAAGCAACTCTGATGCACTTCTCCAATTTTCCAAAGCAATTCAAAATCTACAAGTACTTGTAAATAAAAAGGATCAGTCTGAAATATCAAACCATATTCTATCCCTTCAAAAACGAGTAAAGCCAAATGGTAAAAAATCTATTAAGAAAATGGGTAAAAAATCTCCAAAACACCTTATTACAGAAGGCAAAGTAGCATTTCTTGGACCAATCGGCACGTACTCGTATCAGGCTGCTACTTCCATCAGCTCTAAGGGTGTAAGTCTAGTACCATATAAGACTCTGTATGATGTATTTGAAGCTATAAAAATTGGTAAAATAGACGCAGGTGTCGTACCTGCCGAAAATACAACCGAAGGGACAATTCGTGAAACACTTGATTATCTCGTGGACTTTGATTTGAGGACCAACTCATCAACCATCGTAGACGTTCACCATTGTTTATTATCGAATGAAGACTCACTTGATAAGGTTACAAAAGTTATTTCTCACCCTCAAGCTCTTGCACAATGTAGAAAGTGGCTGAGGAAAAATATTCCACAGGCAGAAATCGAAGGTGGCGCAAGCACTCTTGCTGCAGTTAAAGACACCACCTTACGATCGGGGGTTGCTGTTTTAGCTCCCAAAATTGCTGCAAAAAAATACGGGCTCACTATACTCGCAAGAAATATAGAGGATAATCATGAAAATATCACAAAATTCTATGTCATTTCAAAGCAAATTGATTCACTTCAAGTTGAATCTGAAAAAACATTGCTCTTTTTAACTATCTTTAATAGAATTGGGGTCTTAAAAGATATGCTTGAGGTATTTTCAAACTTTAAGATAAATTTAAGTAAATTAGAGTCTCGACCAAGCAGAGAAAAGGCATGGGATTATCATTTTTTTATCGAAGCTGATATACCCCCTGATGATTTACGTCTTCAGCAAGCTCTTGATATGATGAAACAATACTGCCCTGTAATTAAAATTCTGGGAGGCATATGACACAAAAATATCAACTATCGCTTGAACATTCCCTTTTGCCTATTCGAAAGCAGATCGACGAACTTGATGCCCAGCTGCTGAACTGGCTAGAAAAAAGAATTATACTCATCAAAGAAGTAGGCGAAATCAAGAAAAAATACTCCGCACCAGTACTGAGTAAATCTCGTGAAGATTCGATTTTAATGAAAGTCAGGAATGAGGCTGTGCTACGTGGTATACCAGAATTACTTGTTCTAGATATTTGGAATGCAATTTTTAAAGCAGCATATGAGCTGGAGGAAAATCATGACAGATAAACGGATAATGTACCTTGATGGACAATTTCTTTCCGAAGACAAGGCGGTGGTTCCAATTACCACTCATGCACTTCATTACGGAACTGGTGTATTTGAGGGCATACGCGCATATTACAATGACCAAGAAAAGGCTCTATTTGCTTTTCGAGTTGAGGATCATTTTAAACGACTAGTAGATTCATGTAAGATCGTCTGTATAGATCTAAACTTATCCCCACAAGAGCTAACTACCATAACTATAGAACTTATCAAAAAAAACTTTAGTGAATCAGATATGTATATTCGACCGCTAGCATTTAAATCGGATCCCGCCGTTGGGAACTTTAATTTAAAATCACTTAAAAGTAGTCTAGCAATTTATACAGTAATGATGGGTCGTATGATTGAAAAGGAAGGAATTAAGGCGAATATTAGCTCATGGACTAGAGTGCCTGATAATTCAATTCCTCCTCGTGCAAAAATCACAGGTGCTTACATGAATACTTGCCTTGCGAAGACAGAAAGTATCCTTGGAGGCTATGATGAAGCTCTATTAATGGACAACAGAGGACATGTTGTTGAGGGTAGTGCTGAAAATATTTTTTTAGTAAAAAATGGTAAAGTTTATACTCCATCAGCATCTGAAGATATATTGGTCGGCATTACACGAGATACTGTATGTAAACTACTGCAAAACCAATTAAAATTGTCTGTCATTGAGCGCTCTCTTGATCGATCTGAGATATATCAAGCAGATGAAATCTTCTTAGTTGGAACAGGAGCAGAAGTGACCCCAGTGATCGATGTTGAAGGTCGTATCATTGGAAATGGAGATGTTGGACCAGTGAGTAAAGAGATAAAAGAACTTTATAGATCTCTTGTTCACGGGCAAACTAAGCTTTATCCTGAATTTCTCACTAAAATTATCTTGCCTACCTAAGTATGATAGAACTTACTCCATTATCAAAACCAGCTATCCAAACTGTCGAGATTCCAGGTTCGAAAAGCTACACTAATAGAGCGTTACTTTTGGCTACGTTAGTAGATGGACCTGTTCGCATAACCAATCCACTTTTTAGTGACGATATCACCGCTATGACTAATTGTCTGAAATCTCTAGGGATTACGGTCGATGTCCCGGGAAATAGTATTATTGTTACCGGATCTTACTTGGACGTAAAACCAGGTGAGCACAGACTTAACGCACGAATTTCTGGTACTACTATTCGTTTTATCACCAGTCTCTGTTGTATTGTAAAAGGAGAAAAAGTTTTGATAGGACAAGAAGCACTTTGCAAACGCCCTATTGGTGGATTAGTCGACGGATTAAAACAACTCGGTGCTAATATCACATATTTGAATACAGATGGGTTTCCACCTCTTCATATAATCTCAGACAAACTAAAATCTGGGATTACAAAACTAAATGGAGATATAAGTAGCCAGTATTTTTCATCGATCATGATGGTAGCTCCGCTTATCGGTGACTTAACTATAGAGGTACAAGGAAATCAAATTTCTAAACCTTATATCGACATGACAATAGATACCATGAAAGAATTTGGAGTAGATGTAATTAACTATAACTACACAAAATATTATATCCCTGCTGGTCAAAAGTATTATAAAAAAACCTACAACGTCGAAGGGGATTTCTCTAGTGCAGGCTATTTCTTTGCTATAGCTGCCCTAACTAATTCAACCATCACTCTTAAAAATCTTAATCCGTTATCTAAGCAGGCAGATAGAAGAATTATCGATATTCTTAAAAAAATGGAAAATGAAATTACTACAAATAATCAGACTATTACTATAGTAGGAAAAAATATTACCCCGATAAATATTAATATGGAAAACTTTCCTGATCAAGCTCAAACACTTGCAGTTCTTTCTGCATTCGCAAAAGGTAAGTCAGTACTAACTGGTATTAGATCTCTACGAGTAAAGGAAACAGAACGAGTAGTCGCTCTCACAGTAGAGTTAGCCAAGATGGGAATTAAAACAGAGACTACTCATGACTCCATAACAATCTATGGAGGTAATCCAAAACCAGCAACTATTGATACGTACGGGGATCATCGAATGGCTATGTCCTTTGCTATTGCAGGAAGCAAATTATCTGACATGAAAATTAATAATCCAGAAGTTGTTGAAAAAACATTTCCTGATTTTTGGGAAAAATTGACTGAGTTAGGAGTAATAATCAAGCATGATTGAAATAAGGCCTTGGGCAGAGGATATACTGGCCACTCACGGAATTCTCTGTCCAATTGAGTGCTTTATCTGCAAACAACATGAGCATCTGATGGAAATAAATATGGCAGTACATGCTGATATTATCGTAATTACCGATCCAACAAGTGGAGTACAGTTTGTTGAAAAAACATTTGGGAGAAAGCGAGAGATCCCCAGAAGCTATGCAATCGAACTAGCTGCTGATTATGAAACAATGTTTACTGACTACGACAGAATTGGAATCGATTATTTGGCATTAAATTATAATATTCAAACAACTCTTCAGGGAGAGAATGCCGAATTGACCGTAGAACAACTTTACTTTCCTGAAGGAACAGCACTGGACTGGACGGTCAAAGGAGATCGGATACCAGAAGTAATAAGCTCTATAGCTACCAATTGTTTAATTCCTGCACTTTGTGCAACTGACGCTAGAATACCTGATGATCAAAGCTGGATTTTCTTAGATGCATCACTTAAAAATTTTGCTGTACTAGACGACGAAGACGAAATAAAAACATTTTATCTAGATTTTTGGGTTCCACGCGTCAGAGATGAATCCGGAGAAATTAAAACTTATCCTGACTTCCATCCTCATAAAATTTCTGAAGATGAAGTGCGACAGCGATTTTTCTCTAAAAAAGGTATTCTTCAAAATTTTATAAGGAAATCTTATTCCGATCTTAATAATCATCATGATAGTTTAACAAGTTTTAAAAGGGCGATGTCCATAGAGCTTGAAGTTCAACTCGAAACCTTTTTTCGCGGTATGACACTAGATGAGATAGCAGCGAGTGAGTTTATAAATTAAATTTATGAAAGTATTTTTATTTCGACACGGCGAAAAAGAAAAGATACTCAGTGATAATTTTGAGAAAGTAAATAGTGCTTTGCTAACCAGTAAAGGCATTGCGCAAATCGCAAAACTTGGCCAATATTTAAAAATTATCTTCCCAGAACTATCTAATCTATCGCAAATATTCACAAGCCCTCTCTCTCGATCTCTTCAATCAGCAGAGGTCATACAAAAAATGCTTGGGATAGAGAACATAGTAATTGATGACACCTTTTATGAGCTATACGTAACAAAAGATTTAAAGAAAATGAAGGATGAACATTTAATCACAAAATCGCTACTTAATCCGCACATCTCCTTTGGGCCAAGGGGTAGCATCAATTCGCAAGTAGAAAAAATCATACAATATTTGCATGAGAGTCAATCTAATGGTGAAAAACTCATGCTTGTATCTACTCACTCAATTCTTATTAGAGCTCTCTGTTACCATCTAGATCCAATGCTTCAACCACCACCTAATCAGATGAAGGCTGGAAAACTCCACGAGGCGAGCCTTACTATTCTCTCAGTCAATAATACTGATATCACGATTCAAATATTCAATGAATATAGTTTTCTACCAACACAGCTACAATATCAGATGTATAATAGGGGAGAATAATTATGGCCGGAAATTCATTTGGACAACTATTTAAAATTACCACCTTCGGGGAATCACATGGCGGAGAGGTTGGGGTAATTATTGATGGTTGTCCTCCTAATATTGAAATTTTAGAGGAAGAAATTCAGATAGAGCTTGATCGACGTAAACCCGGACAAAGTAGTATTACCACTCCAAGAAAAGAAGAGGATAAAATTCAGATAAGATCCGGCTGGTTTGAAGGCAAAACCACAGGCACTCCTATACTGTTAGTTGCAAAAAATAAGGATAGTAAATCAGAAGATTATCTAAACCTCAAAGACTCCTATCGTCCATCGCATGCTGACTATACTTATGATATGAAGTATGGCTTAAGAGACTGGCGAGGCAGCGGTAGAGCATCAGCTAGAGAGACATTGGCTCGTGTGGCTGCTGGAGCAATTGCCAAAAAATATCTCAAACTAAAACTCGGCATTGAGTTTCTAAGCTATGTTGTACAGGTTGGGAGTATTACTACAGACATTGCGGATGAGAATATATCTCTGGAGCAAATCGAGAGCAATATTATTCGCTGTCCTGACCAGGCAGTAGCTAAAAAAATGATAGAACTAGTTGAAAAAGTACGCGATGACGGAGATTCAATCGGTGGAGTAATTAAAGGAATTATCCGAAACGTTCCTGTAGGACTTGGCGAGCCTGTCTTTGACAAACTTAATGCTGATCTTGGCAAGGCCATGCTCTCAATTAATGCAGTTAAAGGCTTTGAAATCGGGTCAGGATTTGAAGGAGTAAAGCTATATGGAAGCGAACATAATGATCCCTTCACCGTTAAAAATGGAAAGATTTCAACAACAAGAAATCACGCGGGTGGAGTAATTGGAGGAATATCAAGCGGAGAAACGATATATTTTCGTGTGGCATTTAAATCAGTATCAACCATTATGAAACCACAACAAACAGTGAATAGAGACAAAAAAGCTGTTACACTAGAAGCATCTGGAAGACATGATCCTTGCGTTTTGCCACGTGCAGTGCCAATAGTTGATGCAATGGCAGCTCTAGTTATCATGGATCATTATATGCGACACAAGGCACAAAATTTATAATATGGAACATGAATTAATGAATATCAAAAATAATGCGATGTCGCTTATTCTTGATGCAAAAACCAAAGAGGATTTAGATGAGATCAAGCTACAATTCCTCGGTAAAAGCGGGACTCTAACGACAACGCTCAAAGAGATAGCCAGGCTTCCTCTTGATCAACGGCCGATTATTGGCATATTGGCAAATGAGGTAAAGGGCATTATTGAAGACGCTATTGAGACGTCTCTAGCAAATTTTCAGGTTAAAAAAATAGAGAAGATTAAAAAACTCGATGTAACTGAACAGGGAATAAGACCTACCCTTGGTCATTTGCATCCCGTGACACAAGCAATTGAAGAAATTACAAATATCTTTGAAAAAATAGGCTTTAGTAGGGAAAGATACCCTGAAATCGAGTGGGATTGGTATGCTTTTGAAGCACTTAACTTTCCAGCAAATCATCCAGCTCGGGATGATTGGGAGACATTTTTTGTCGATCAAGCACCAGATCCTAAAAAGGGACCCGCACTCCTCACGCCTCATACTTCATCAGGACAAATTAGAGAGATGGAGAAGGGAATTCTACCCATTAAAATGCTTAATATAGCTAAAACGTATCGAAGGCAATCTGATGTGTCACATGTACCGATGTTTCATCAGTTTGAAACACTCGTCGTTGGAGAGAATATCTCAATCTCACATCTTAAGGGCGTGTTGGACTATTTCGTGAAATCTTATTTCGGAGAAGATCGCGTGTCACGCATTCGACCCTACCATTTTCAATTTACGGAGCCATCATTTGAGACCGATGTGTCCTGTGGTGTCTGTAATGGCACTACGCGACTGGCAAATGGCGAGGTGTGTAGGCTTTGTAAAGAGGGCTGGCTGGAAATAGGTGGTGCGGGAATGGTACATCCAAATGTCCTGCGTAGTGTGGGATTAGATCCTGAAAAATACTCTGGATTTGCATCAGGGTGGGGGGTAGAACGAGTATTAACTATGAAAGAAGGAGCAGCTATTGACGATATCCGCCTTCTTTATGCAAATAAATTAGAATTCTTGGAGCAATTTTAAGACCTCACCCGTTCTGATAAATCGGAACATTTTCTCCTGTCAGGAGAGGAATAAAAGGTGAAATTATTATATGAATATAAAAATTTTAGACAGCTGGTTAAAAGATTATTTGGACACAAAAGCCTCAGCGAAAGATATCGCTAAACATATGTCCTTAACAAGTATTTCGATCGAGCGAGTAGAGCCATACAAAAATGACTTTGTCTATGACATAGAAGTCACCACAAATCGTCCAGAGCTAATGTCTGTAATAGGCTTGGCTCGTGAAGCATCTGCTGTGTTACCTCAGGCAGGGATTGCGGCGACCTTTAGGCCGCCTACTAGTAGGCCTCCATCAAATCCAACAGAAAATGCACCATTAAAAATTATTAACGATGTAAAAAGTATTTATCGTATTTGTGCTGCTGTTATGGAAGTCTCTGTTAAGAAATCACCCAGTGAGATAACTGAAAGACTTGAGACAACAGATATCCGTAGTCTTAATAATCTGATCGATATTACTAACTATATTATGCGTACGACTGGACATCCTGCTCACGTCTTTGATTATGACCGACTAGTAAATCATACCATTCGTATTCGTGAATCTAAGGCAGACGAGACTATAACAACACTTGATGGAAAAACCTATACACTTCTAGGCGGAGATATTGTCGCTGACGATGGAGAAGGAACTATCATAGATCTGCTTGGTATCATGGGACTTAAAAATAGCGTAGTAACTGATAAAACACAAAGGATAGTTCTTTTTATAGATAACCTTGATAAACATAAAATACGCAAGACCTCAATGGGACTTGGAATTCGAACTGAGGCTGCTCAAATGAACGAGAAGGGCATAGATCCAGAACTAGCGATGGATGCACTTCTCTATGGAGTTAGTTTGTATGAAAAGTATGCTGATGGTAAGTTACTTGCTCCTCTCATCAATATCTACCCCAAGCCCTATGTACCAAAAACAGTCAAGGTATCCATAGAAAAAATACAGCGCATCATGGGTATACCAATCAGTCTTAAAGAGTCTAAAACAATTTTGGAAAAGTTAGGCTTTAAAGTTCAGACAGCTGAGACACATTTAGAAGCAGTTATACCTTCATTTAGAGCAGATGACATAGCAATTCCTGAGGATTTAGTGGAGGAGATAGCAAGGGTGTACGGGTATCATAACCTTCCAAGCGTCCTTCCTCCAGTCACGACTAATTCTATTACTACTTTTGGGTCAAATCCTCACTACTGGGAAACTCGAATCAAGCAAGCACTCAAGTACTGGGGATACACCGAGTGCTATACCTATCCTATGGTCTCAGAAGCTATGTATGAGGGGCCACTTGAAACGGCTATTAGATTAGCAAACCCACTTGGAGAAGAATTCGTTTTTATGAGAAAGACTCTTATTCCAAGTCTGCTTAAAGTAATGCAGGAAAATAAAAATGTTGAGACAATCAGAATTTTTGAAATTGCCAATGTATATGAAAAAAATGGTCAGGAATTACCAAAAGAAATGAGAATGTTTGCGGGACTTATAAAAGATAAAAAAATAAACTTTTTCATAGTCAAAGGGCTTTTGGAACAATTAGCAAGTGATCTTGGAATAAAACACTTAACTTATAGTTCCGTAGTGAACGCACAACTTGAAACTGAAGTCAAAATTGGGAAAGAACTACTAGGGTCGATCGAGATTCTTGATAATGATTTAATTAATTTTGAACTTAACTTTGAATTACTCATAAAACACGCGACTCTTCACAGAGCATATAAACCTCTAAAAAAGTACCCACCTATTATTGAGGACATAACGATAGTAGTTGATGACTCTATTACAACGGGACAGATTATAACCGCCATAAAATCAGCTGATCTACTCATTCAAGAAGTAACTCTTCTTGATAAATATAATGATGCACGCACCTTTCACATTCTTTATCAAAATCCAAAGCAAAATTTAACCACAATTGAAGTAGCAAGTATCCATAAAAAGATTGTTGAGCTCCTACACAAAGATTTTAAAGCGAGGATTAAGTAATATGGCTAATAATCCTCTCCAGTACTTCGTCTCAACTGCCTGTGTCTTTAATCTACAAGGACAAGTTTTGCTCACTAGGCGTTACAGTCCACAGTACCCTGCGACACATAATTTATGGCAACTTCCTGGTGGGGGGATAAATTATGGTGAAAATCCTGACGAAACTGCACTTCGCGAGACCCACGAAGAGACAGGTATTATTTTTAGTATTACTGATCAGTACCCCCTCGTTTATTCTCATCTCTTCAGAGGAGATGCGCATATTGTTATCTTCGTTTATACGGGAGAGTACATCAGTGGGGATATTGATATTTCAGCAGATAGAGATGAGACATCTGAGGCAGGTTGGTTCAGCCTAGAGGAACTTTTAAAATTAGAATTTATGCCTAAAACAAAAGATCCAATCGTCACACTTTTAAAGCGTCGAATTATGGTGTAGGCGTATCAGTAGGCGATGAAGAACTACCACCTATTACTTTATCTCTTAGTTCCGCAGGTGGATTATATCTTTCCTCATCTTTATGGAACTCCTGAATCCATGCATTTATACCGTCCTGCCAACGATTCTTACCATCGGTAGATATTGGATCTTTTTCTGCAAAAACCCAATAATCTTTCCCGTCTTTATTTTGGTATACCAAGGAAGTGGTAGTTGGCTCTGTTCCTTTTATAAAAAAATCAGAACGCGCTGCTTGACCATCTCGAGGCAAACCTCCAACAAATGGGTCTATCTGAAGCGCAGTAACGTTATCTGGTCTCTTAAAGTCCTCATTCGGCTTACCTTTAAGCGCCATAACCATGAGATTGTGCCAGATGGGAGATGCACCCGTAGCACCTGAAGCAATTGTTTGATTCATGGGAGTATAATCATTATTTCCAACCCATACCCCGATGGCTATTGATGGGGTATAGCCAAAAGCCCAGTTATCTCTTTTTTCATCAGTAGTACCTGTCTTTACCGCAACAGTCCTCCCTGGAATTCGTAGATACGAATTTGGGCCAAATTCCTCAATTCGTGCATTATTATCAAGAAGTATATGAGAGATTAAATATGCTACCTCTGCTGGCAAAACTTGTTTTCCATCTCTTTTTTTATGCTCGAATAATACTTTTCCACGACTATCAGTCACTTTCAAGATAGCGATGGTGTCTTGTTTAACACCGGCATTAGCAAAAACACTATACGCTGTCATCTCGTCTATCATATAGAGTTCTTTTCCTCCCAAAACCAGAGAGTAACCAACATTTTTTAAATTCTCCTCTGTCGGTTCCCATGATTTAACACCCATATCATATGCCAACTGCATACTATCTTTAATTCCGACATGCGCTAACATCTTAACGGCTGGAATATTAAATGAATTACCAAGCGCAAAGCGCACCTGAACAGGGCCCCTAAACTTTCCATCATAATTAACAGGCGTATAAACCGGATCTGACTCTCCGGTTCTAAAATCAGTATTTACATCCATTAACATGGTTGATGGCGTATAGCCCTTTTCAAATGCTTTCGCATAGATAATAGGTTTCATGGATGATCCGGGTTGCCGACTTGCTTGTGTCACGACATTAAAGTTGCCGTCAATATCTGCATCAAAATAATCCTTACTACCGACCATAGTTAAAATTTCACCAGTTCTAGGATCTTCAATCATGGCTGCTCCGTTGCTGACCTTATATTTCTTAAGGCTGTCAATCTCTTCTTTAATTATCTCTTCTGCTTTTTCCTGCATAGAGTAATCAAGCGACGTCGTAACCTGAAGTCCACCAGACTGAATAGCTTGCTCACCAAATTGTTCAGCGAGTAAGTTACGCACGTACATCACGAAATGCCCTGCCTTTAGATTCGCAGCGTGCTCAGTAAATTCATAATTTTTAATCTCTAGCAATGCTTTATCAGCCTCTGCTTTCGTAATATATTTATCAGCAACCATTCTTTTTAAAACGGCATCTGTTCGAGCGATATAATATTTATTACCGCTAAACGGAGTATAAAGCGAAGGCAGCTGGGGAAGTCCTGATAAAAAAGCCGACTGGGCTAAATTCAATTCCTTTGCACTCTTGCCAAAATATTGACCCGCTGCTGCCTCTACGCCTATAGCTGTTCCTCCATACGAAATATTATTGAGATACATCTCAAGCACTTGGTCCTTCGTAAATCGATTATCAACCTGAATTGATAAAATTAATTCCTTTATTTTACGAGGAAGTGATTTTTCTGACGTCAGCAAAACATTTTTTACTAATTGCTGGGTAATGGTTGATCCTCCACCTGCAATTCGTCCCGAGAGTACTGATCTTGCAAGTGCTCTAACAATACCTATTGGGGAAAATCCATTATTTTTATAAAAATCCTTATCTTCAATTGCAATTGTGCCAAGCCGTAAATATTTAGGAATCTCAGGTAATTTTACGTAGGTTCTATTTTGATCCTGATAAACGGAGTAGAGTAGCTCACCCTTTCTATCGTATATTCGCGTAGCATCTTTATATCGAGACGTGACTAATTTTCCTGGTGTTGGAAGATCACGACTGTACCAGACAAATAGAAGTGGAACGATGATAATCCCTGCTATAAAAGCTATGAGAATCAGGCGGGTAATCTTACTCCAAAAAGTAACATTATTAAAAGAGAGGAATGCAGGCATTCTTAATCCCTTATGAATTCGGCTTCTGCGTCTATTACGGTAGTCTACCACTATGCATTCATTATATACTCCTGATACTCAGGTTTACAAATATTGTATGATACCCGCAGATTCGAATTTTCCATTTTTTTTATTAATTCAAAGCTGCGGGTATCATTCCTTATTCCTAATCCTACATATAAGGTGTATATCTCAGAGCCTAGTGCTTAAG
>Ga0335397_10002364_pt1 | contig 25717 bp, 17 predicted proteins | sample MAT04_FD_205740 | JGI IMG/M metagenome (GOLD analysis project Ga0335397, IMG submission 205740) | Freshwater microbial communities from Lake Fryxell liftoff mats and glacier meltwater in Antarctica - MAT-04 (spades assembly) (version 2) ... | reverse complement strand
GCGCTTTCGATCAGGACTGCATCGAGGCGCTCGTTTGCACCGACGCGGAGTGCTCGGAGCCACCGCACGCTGGCATGCGGTGCGCGTTCGGCATCCCGCGATGCGCTGCGAACGCGGCGTGCGTCGACGATCGATGCGTGACGACTGTTCGCATCGGCACCGCGCCACGGCCGCTTGCTCCATGCCCCGTCGGTTCCCGGGCGAGCGGCGAGCCTCTACGCTGTCTGCCTTTCGCCCCCGTCGGCGCGGCGTGCGCCGAGGCGAGCTGTCCTCATGGCGCGGCGTGCGTCGCCGGTCGGTGCGCGGCGCTCCCCGACGTCGGGCAGGGGTGCACGAGCGCCTGCTATCGCGGGACGTGCACGGAGGGCGTGTGCGCGGACCTCGCGGTCGGCGCTGATTGCTCAGCCGGCATGCACACAGCCGATGCGCTCGATGCCTGCGGGATGGCGACCCGCTGCTGGTCCGACGCGGGCTCGAGCGCCTGGACCTGCCACGCCACCCGTGACGTCGGCGAGCCCTGCGACGATCAGCATGCGTGCCGCGGCTTCGATCTCTGGTGCAGCACGGTGACTGCGCACTGCGCTCCGTTCGACCCATGACCTCGTGGTGATGTTCACGATGTGAGGCGATGAGGCGTTCCTCGCGTGATCACCGGAACGCCGGCGCGGCCGACGCGCGAACCACGCTGTGGCCGTTCTTGCGTTCGATGTCGCTCAGGGACGCAAAGAGGAGGGTCTTCTTGGAGGTGCGACAGATCCGGTGCGGGCGGCTCGGCCGGACCCGCTGGCGCCGCTTCATCGTTTCGACGAGCGGTGGTGTACGATCAGAGCGGTGAGGTCTCTCGCTACTTGGTGGAGCTCTACGAGCGCCGCACCAACGCGAACCAAGGGACCAGCCACATCCTTCATGTGATGGGTCCCTCGGGGATGCTTGCGGAGGCGGTACGGCCGGAGGTGGGGACTACCGAGCAAGTGTTGTAGTTGCACTCCGATCACCTGGGCACCCCGCAGGTGATCGCCGACAGCTCGGGTGCGATCGCTGGGGTGCAGACCTTCGATCCCTTCAGCGCCCGGACGAGCGAGGGCTCGAGCCCGACGCGTCGCGGGTTCACCGGTCATCGCCACAAGAGGACGACGTCGGCCTGATCGACATGCGGGCCGCTACTTCGATCCTCAGGTGCGACGCTTCTCGACGCCCGACCCTGTGGTTGCCGAGCCAAGATCGAGCCAGGGCTGGAATCGCTACTCCTACGTCGCGAACGGCGGCCTCAACTTCAATTACCCATCCGGGTTCTGGAGATGCACCCCGACCGCGGACGGCGACGTGTGCCGGGAGGGGCCTCGTCACCACGATCGCCGTCACGGCAGCACTCTACATCCCCGTCTTGGGAGACATCCTCGCGCTCATCGGGGGGTATGGCATCTACACAGCTCCATCACCGAGAACTGGGCGGAGATTCGCCGCGCAACGGGGGATCTGTTCGAGCGGGTGATCACGGGCCGCACCACGGACGAAGATTGGCGAACCGTGGGCGAAGTGACGGCGGCGATGCTCGCGATCATGCGCGGTCGAGCACGCTCCGAGGCGGGATGGCGGAGGCTTGGCCCGCGTGGGATGGCGATGGCTGCTGGAGGCGGACGCCTCCGCCCAGTAGGGTTGCCTGGCTGGCGCCGGGGAGAGACTAGGAATCAGCTCGATCCCAGGACGCGGACCTTGCGGCGGAAGGCGGACTCGAACAGCGAGCCTTTGCGCTCGGCAGTCCAGACCTCGAGCGAGAGGTCCTCGCGTCCCACCGCTTGCACCAACACCTCCTTGGGTTTGGTGGTGACGTCGAGTTTCTGGACCTTGCTGCGGTGGCCTCGATCGAGGGCGTCGGCGATGCGGAGGATGCCCGCGAGCTTGCGGACCTTGGTGCGATCCGCCTCGGGGAGGGTGCCGTAGCTCGCGTGACGAGGCGAGGGCGCGGCGCGGCGGTGGTAGCGGGCGATGCAGCCGATGATCATCCGGCGCTCGGGCGAGACACCCATGATGTCGGAGTGCTCGACGATGTACTGGGTGTGCTTGTGGTGCGCGGCGAAGTGCACGAAGTCGCCGATGTCGTGGCAGAGCGCGGCCACCCGCAGGAGCAGCCGGTCTTCGGCGTCCAGGCCGTGCAGCGGCATGAGGCGGTCGAAGAGCTCGCTGGCGAGCCGGTCGACCTGAGTCGCGTGGGGCTCATCGAAGTGGTAGCGGCGGCCCAGCTGAATCGCCGACCGGGTCGCGGTGTGCTCGCTCTCCTTGGGATCCGCTTTCTGAAAGTGGCGGGCGACCACTTCGCTCGCGATGCCTTCGCGCAGGCCCACGCCCGGAGCGATGATCACGTCGGTGCGGGCCAAGTCCGCGACCGCGCGCACGACGTAGAGCGCGGGCACGATGGTGTCCGCGCGATCGGGGCGCAAATCGTAGGCCTTGCGGCGCTGCGCGGCCGTCATTTTGGAGAGCTTTCCCAAAAGAAGCTGCGCTTTGCGAACGTCGATCGCGGGCAGCCCATAGGGCTTCGCGCCTGCCGGAGGACAGAGCGACGCGATGGTGTCGAAGTTGCCGCCGGTGCCGCAGACCAGGTCGTAGCTGCGCTTCAAGAAATCGTTCGCGACGGGCTGCAGCATTCGATCGAGGTACTCGACGAGCACCTTCTCCGCGCCCTTCTTCACGGGCTTTCCGTTGTCGAGGAACGACTCGAGTAAGCGCACCGTGCCGATCTCCAGGCTGGTGGAGAAGCGCACCTCGTCGTGGTGCACCTCCGACAGCTCGAGCGATCCGCCGCCCAGATCACAGAGCAGCGCGCGCTTGTCGTCGAGGGCGAGCTTCTGCTGGACGGCGAGCTTCACGATGCGCGCCTCCTCGGTGCCATCGATCGTCTCCAGCTCGATGCCGGCGTCGCGCACCTGATCGAGGAGCTCGGCCGAGTTCTCCGCGTCGCGCGCGGAGGCCGTGACGACCGCGCGGTACTCGAGGACCTCGAGCTTGGCCATCGTGTCGGCGAACGTCTTCATCGCCTTCACGCAGTCGTGGATGGCGCCTTCATCCAGACGGCCAGTGACGAAGACGCCCTTGCCCATGCGCACAGGGATCCGCATCGCCTCGATTATGGTCACCGCGTCGGGCGTGGTCGCGTCCACCACCAAGAGGCGGGACGCGTTCGAGCCGACGTCGATGGCAGCAAAGCGGGGCATGACCGCGCTACCTACACCCCTCGCGAACGGCAGGGAAGGGTAGAGAGCCGCTCGGATCGCGCTTGATGCGACTACTTGGTGCCGAAGAGCCTGTCGCCCGCGTCGCCGAGGCCCGGCAGGATGTAGCTCTTCTCGTTGAGCCGCTCGTCCACCGAGGCGCACCAGATCGGCACGTCGGGATGCGCGTCGTGCAGCGCCTTCACGCCCTCGGGCGCGGCGAGCAAGCAGACCATCTTGATCGACTTGGGACCCTTCTCCTTGATGCGATCCACCGCCGCAATCGCGGAGTTGCCCGTCGCGAGCATGGGATCCACCACCACCACGTCGCGGTCGCTCAGGTCGCCCGGCATCTTGAAGTAGTACTCGACCGCAAGGAGGGTGGTGGGGTCGCGGTAGAGGCCGATGTGTCCGATGCGTGCCGACGGAACGATCTTCAGGAAGCCCCCGAGGATGCCGTCTCCTGCGCGGAGGATGGAGACCACCACGAGCTTCTTCCCCTCGATGGTGGGCGCCGTCATCTTGGTGAGCGGCGTCTCGATCTCGATCGTGCCCAGAGGGAAGTCGCGGGTGACTTCGTAGGCCAGGAGCATCGAGATCTCCTCGAGCAGCTGACGGAACTGCTGGGTGCTCGTCTCCTTGCGCCGCATCAGGGTGAGCTTGTGTTGCACCAGAGGATGGGAGACGACGTGGACTTCGGGAGCGTTGGCCATGGGGCGGGGATGCTACATGGCACTCCGCTGCGTGAGAAGCTGCGTGAGAAGCGCGCGCTCGTTCGGAGCCGCTACAATCGCCCGCGATGGTTGCGATCACCTATCCGCTCGCGTCCGTGCAGACCCTGCGGGATCAGGAAGAAGAAGCGGCGCGCCGCGCGCTCGCGGTGGCGATCGAGCGGCACGCGAACGCGGCCGGTCACCGCGAGACCGCCGAGCATCGTCGCGCGGAGCACGAGCGGTCGACAGAGAACGTGCAGCGCGACGAGGCATCGCGGGACGTCGTGGGCCGCAGCGTCGCCGAGACGCTGACCGCGCAGGCGTACCTCTCGCGTCGCAAGAAAGAGCTCTCGGCGTTGGCCGCGGAGGTTGCCAGGCTGGGTGAGCTCGAAGCGACCGAGGCGCGGAATGTCGAGGGCGCGCGCGCCGCCCTCGCCCAAGCCCGCGCGGAGGTCGAGGCTTTGGCCAAGCACCGCAAGGGTTGGGAGGCCGAGCAAGCGAAGGTGCTCGAGCGCCGCGAAGAAGCGGAGCTCGACGACCGCGCGTCACGCCGTCGTTGAGCTAGCGAGCTCGAGGGGACGAGCGGGGTGACTTGCCGCACGCGCGGTGGCCCGCCGCGCCGGTACCGTCTCGGTCCATGGCATCGCTTCGCCCTTCGGTCTCGCTCGCTCTGGCCTTGGTTCTCGGTGCCGGCTGTGTTGCTGGATCCGATGAGGCGACCTCGCCCATCGTCCGGGGCAGCGCGTCGCCTTCCGACGATGCCGTCGTCTTCGTGCTCGGCTCGGGCTTCTGCTCGGGCACGCTCATCGCGCCCCGGGTGGTGCTCACTGCCAAGCACTGCGTGGTCCCCGAGGGCGATCCTGGACCCATCGCAGCGCGTCGGATCACGGTCGGGATAGGCGACGCGTTCATGGCGCTCCGTGCGCGCTACTCGGTCGAGCGGGTGCTCACGACGCCGGGACCGCTGGTGATCTCGTCGGGCTTCGATCCGGTCGGCAGCGCGAATGGCAGCGACATCGCGCTCCTCGTCCTCACCCGCGACGTCACCGGGGTCACGCCGATCCCCGTACGCCGAACCGGCCCCGAGGATCTCGTGGGCGACACCGCGCTCGCCGTGGGATTCGGTAACACGGAGACCGGCACTTCCGGGCGACGCCTGCAGGTGGACGCGGTCATCACCCGGACGACGGCCGTGCTGATCGAGGGCATCGAGGTGATCTGCTCGGGCGACTCCGGCGGTCCGTTGATCGCCACCGACGCCGGGGTACGGACCGTGGTCGGCGTGGCGTCTTTCGGGGTCTTTCGGTCCGGCGCGATGGTGGGCTCGTGCCCTGCGGACGCCGACTACTGGAATCGGGTCGACGTGCAGATGGAGCTCATCGATCGCGCGCTCCGCGTCTCGGGCGAGTGCGTCGTCTCGGGCGCCGAGGCCTGCAACGGTATCGACGACGACTGTGATGGAATCGTCGACGGCGGCTGCGTTCCCGTCGGCGGCGGGTGCACCCTCGATGAGGAGTGCGCGTTCGCCGCACCTCCCCACGAGCTGGCGGGTGAAGAGATGCTCCCTCCGGCGGCGCAATGTGTAGGCGGGGTCTGCGCTGTCGGGTGCGACGCTCGCGAGCCCCTCGCTGGTTGCGCGTCGATCGAGCACCCCTTCAGTGGGGAGGGCACCGCGCTGACGGGCTTCTTCTGCCACCGCACGGCGGACTGCGATGGACTCTGCCTCGCGGGCACCACCGGTTCCTTGGAGATCGGCAGTCGCTGCACGGCCGACACCGAGTGTTCCACCTTGGTGTGCGATCTCGGGGTGTGCAGCAGTCGCTGTGTCGGCGACACCGGGGTCTGTCCCACAGACGAGGTCTGTATCGCCGAGGCCGCTCAGTGCGGGATCTGCGCGGGCCCTGCCTCGCGTCCCACGGGCCGAGGCCGCGGTGAGCCCTGCGTGGCCGAAAGCGAGTGCAGCTCCGGCGTGTGCGGCGCTGATGAACGATGCACCCTTTCGTGCACCAGCGATGGCGGCTGCGGCGACGGCTTCCGCTGCGAGGAGATGCAGTGTGTGACCGGCGGGCGGAGCGGCATCGGAGACTACTGCGTCACGGACGACGACTGCGCGCTGGGCGGGTGCGGTGAGCGCGCTGGCGGACGCTTTTGCGGCTCCCGCTGTAGCGAGGACGCGAGCTGTGGAGGCACGACGTGCGTCGAGGGTGAGGAGGGCGGGATCTGCTCACCCGCGCTGGGCGCGTTCGGGGAGGTCTGCACGGCAGACGACGGGTGTGTCTCGGGCCTATGCCGAGACGGCATGTGCGCGACGCTCTGCAGCGCCAGCACCCACTGCCCGGTGGGCACCGAGTGTGTGCGCGACGGAGCGGAGACCGTGTGTCGGGTTCCTAGCAGCGGCGGGTGCGCGGTCGGTAGCGGGCGCGGCGGGACCGTCATGTGGTGGGGCGCCGTAGTCGCCGCCTGGATTGTTCGCCGCCGCGTTCAGCGCCGGTGATCGTTCGCTAGCGCACGTGGTCCGAGCTGCGGAAGTCGAGGCCCTCGAAGGGCACGGGCTCGCTGGCGCGCCCTCACGACGGCGGTCCGACCTCGGCGTGGAAGGGCCCGCTGTTCCCTTGGCTGTAGGTGCCGATGAAGATCCGGAAGCGGCCGGCAGGGAACTCGCCGCGCACCTCGGGGTTGAGACCGTTCGTGTCGTCATTGCAGGCGATCCGCCCGTCGGGGAAGACGACGACCATGGTGGTGTCGACGCCCGACGTCGCGCTCGCGACGATCGAGGTGGGCATCCCGAGGTCGAACTGGATCTGCGGCGCGGTAGGGATCCATCCGCGACACGAAGGGTCCATGTCCGAGGCCATCACCGGACCACCCGCGACTCCGTCGAAGGTCCGGTTCATGCCCATCCCGCCCATGCTCGGGCTCCCCATCGAGGTGCCTCCGGGGACCGCACCCGCGGTGACGTCGCGGTGGGTTCGAGGTGCGACCGCGGCGCCACCTCCGCCGCATCCGGCGAGGGACACGAGCAGCAGCGAAGTGAGGAGGGCTTGCGGGCGCAGCATGGTGGCGAGCATACGGCATCGACTCATCGCAGGCCCCGCGCTTTGGGTAGCGCGTTGCTCCTGCGCGCAGACGTGACAGACCCAGCCCGCTTGGCGCTTACGGATCACTGGGCCTTCGAGGTCGGCGCGCGCTACCTGCGCGCCCGCAAATCGCGGACGGTGCGGGTGATCGGCATCGTCGCCATCTCCGGCGTGGCGCTGGGGGTCGCGTCGCTGCTCGCCGTCATGTCGATCGCGGCGGGCTTCGAGGAGGAGTTCCGCGATCGGGTGCTGGGGGTGAACGCGCACGTGCTGGTGATGAAGTACGGGGGCGACTTCGAGGAATACCCGGACGTGATCGCGCGCGCGATGGAGATGCCCGAGGTCGCGGGCGCTGCCCCGTTTCTGATTCACGAGATGATGCTCGCGAACGGCGACCGCATCGGCGGGGTGTTGGTGAAAGGGATCGATCCCGACCTCATCGGCGGCGTCCTCGATCTGCCCTCTCAGCTCGTCGAAGGATCGCTCGAGGGCATGCGCCTCCCGGGGGCGCGACCCCCGGTGCGCACCGACGGGGACGATGACGGGCCCACCGAACGCGAGGGCGAGGATCTGGACGCGTACCTGCGCCGTGTCGATGCGCGCTTTCGTGGCGAGCCCGAGCCAGTGGTCGAAGAGGAAGCCATCGAGGGAGAGGCGCCCCCACCCGACGACGACGAGATCATCGTTCTCCCCGAGGTGCACGTGCCCACGCCCGCGGAGGCCGCGGCGGCCCTCGCGGCGCTCGGGATGAGCGGAGAGGGGGAGTCCGCGCCCGAGGACGATCCGCTCTTCCATCCCCACGCAGGGGGTCCGGACGAGACGCCCATCGATGAGCTCCCCGGCATCGTGGTGGGGTATGCGTTGGCGCGCCGCCTCGACGTCTCGATGGGCGATCGGGTGCGGGTGATCTCGCCGCTCGCGGGGCTCGACACCTCGCTCTTTCGGGCGGCGCCGCGCACTCCGCGCTCCCGCGAGTTTCGGGTGATCGGTGTCTTTCAAGCGGGCTTCGACGAGTACGACACCCACCTGGTGTTCGTCGATCTCTACGAGGCCGAGTCGTTCTTCGAGCGCGGCGACTCGGTCGATGGCGTGGAGATCCGCCTCCATGATCTCGAGCTCGCGCCCACCGTCGCACGGCGCCTCGATCGGATGCTCGGCGGCGGGCCCTACTCGACGACCGACTGGGAAGAGCTGAACCACAACCTCTTCGAGGCGCTCGCGATCCAGAAGCTCATGCTGAGCCTGGTGATCGCCTCGATCGTGGTCGTCGCGGCCTTCAACGTGATAGCGACGCTGATCATGATCGTGCTCGAGCGAAAGCGAGAGATAGCGATCCTCAAGGCGATGGGCGCCCGTGACGGACACATCCTCGGGGTGTTCGTCATCCAGGGCCTCGCCATCGGCGTGTTCGGCACGCTGCTCGGTCTCTTGGTCGGCGGTAGCGCGTGCTTCTGGCTGGAGTCGTACCGCTTCCCCCTCGATCCCCACGTGTACCTCATCGATCATCTTCCGGTGCGCACCAGCGCCGCCGAGTTCGGTTGGACCGTGCTCATCGCGCTGGTGATCTCGATCCTCGCGACGCTCGTCCCGAGCTGGTGGGCCGCGCGCCTCTTGCCCGCGGACGGCGTCCGCCACGAGTAGCGGCGACGCCCGGGCGAGTCAGCGGGGCCGGGGCGGTGTCGCGCTGACCTGACGGAACGCGTGTTCTTCCAATCGCCAGCGCTCGGCCGAGACGTGGGTCGGGCAGCATAGGCCTTCGTCCGAGCCGCTGTTTCGCTCGAGCACCAAGTAGCCCTCCTCGATGCGCGCGCTCTCGATGCCGCCCTCGGCGCGGTCGCCGCCCAGCACCTGGGTGAACACCACGTAGCCCTCGGCGCCCTGATGGAATGCGTAGGCCGCGTCGAAGGTGCCCGAGCCTCCTGGTCGACACACGACGATCGCCATCCACTCGATCACGCCATCGCCGTCGAGATCGGCGGAGCCGATCGGGGTGACCTCGAACTCGGCCTCGAACGCGTCGGGCCCGTCGCTCTCGTCTTCGGCGCCCTCGTTCAATGGGCTGGCGTAGGCGGCGACCCCGCCCACCACGTCCACGGTTCCGTCGGCGCACACGTTCGGCAGCGTCGCATCGCGCAGGACGTCGCTCGGCTGGACCTCGAGCGCCGAGTTTGGAGGCGCCGCGATGCGCTCGCTGCCGGGGGTGACGCTCGAGGTGCTGGGCGTCGTGGGATGCGCGTTGCTGGCGCACCCCGCGAGCAGGGTCAGCACCAGCGCGAGCCTCACGAGAGGCCGCGGGACGCCAAGAACGTGTTGGTGTACGCGGTGGCCTTCTCGTAGCTGTCGCGGGTGGTCCCCTCGATGAAGCCCTCGACGGTGCCGCCGACCAACGGAATCGCGACGGTGATGTCCACCTCGCACACCCGCTCGAGCTTCTTGTCGCCCTTGGCCTCGAGCCAATAGCGGCCGCCGATCTTGATTTTCTCGCCCATCTTGCTGGTCGCGACCGTGTAGCTCCAGACGCGGGTCTTGGGATCGTACGTGCCGGTCTCTTCGTACGCGAGCGAGTCGCCCACGAGCTTCTTGATCACGGTGGGCGCGTCGCTCTTCGGCTCGGTGCGGAAGCGGCGACGCTTGCCGCCTCCCTCCAGCTCGGTGAGCTCGAGCGGCTCGAACGACTTGAAGCCGAGGCCCACTAGATAGAGGCCGCGGTTGTACTCCTCGTCGAAGAAGACCTGGCTCCAGAAGGTGTCCACGTCGGTGTTGAAGGTGTTTCGGCAGGTGAACCGCTTGGTCATGGTCGCGGCAGGCTAGCGCAGTTCTTTCGAGGCGCTCGACGGGCGGATCTGCGTGCGGACCATCGAAAGAGCGGCGCGACGTTCGTTCGCGAGACTGCGCGTTCATCGCGCACGCGACCGGAGCCTTCGGAACGACGCTCAGCGTGATCGAGCTCGACGGCGCGGTGTGGACGGATCTCGGTGATGTTCAGAGCATCGGCGACACGACGCAGGGTCTACCGCGGAGCTGGTGTGGGTGAACATTCCCTAGGGACGACGGCAATCCGCGGCTTTACAGCGGGCGGCCGTTGTTGGACCCTACGGCTCGAAACAAACGGGACGCCAACGCGTTGATGCCCCCACGGGCGAGCCAACGACCTGGATTGCGTAGAGAGTGGAGCGAGCATGAGCATCTTCGATCGCATGAACCGCGCCGTGAAGGCGAACCTCAACTCGTTGGTCGACTCGGCCGAGGATCCGGCGAAGCTGATCGAGCAGACCGTGCTCGATCTCGAGAGCGAGCTCCGCCGGGCCAAGGGCGATCTCGTCACCCAGCTCGGTACGGCCAAGCGCCTGCAGAAGAAGGTGATCGAGGCCGCCGAGGACGTGACCGGCTGGGAAAACAAAGCGGTGCTCGCGCTCAAGGCGGGCGACGAAGATCTGGCGCGCGAGGCCCTGCGGATGAAGCAGTCCGCCAAGAAGCACACCGACAGCCTGCAGACCCAGGCCAACGTCGCGTCGGCTGAGGCGAGCAAGCTCGAGGCGACCATCGAGACCGTCGAGCAGCGCCTCGAGGATCTCAAAGCCCGCAAGGCGACGTTGATAGCCCAGGTCCGCAACGCCCGTGAGGCAAACGCCGCGGGCTCGCGGCTGGCGGGCTCCGGTGCGCTCGCCGATCTCGACCGGCTCACCGGCCGCATCGATCAGCTCGAGGCCGAGGTGGAGGCGTCCGCCGTGCTCGACGACAACCCCAAGCGCGCCGATATCGAGGCGCGCTTCCGGGCGCTCGAGAAGAAGTCCGGCGGCATCGTCGTCGAGGACGAGCTCGCAGCGCTCAAGCGCAAGCTCGAAGGGTGAGCGCAGCACGCGGCACCCGACCGCGTGCGCGACCCGTGCCCTGCATGAGCGAGACCCCGTGAGTGAAGACGTGCCCGAGGTCGCGCGGATGCGTGAGCGGCTGGTGCTCTGTCACCGCTTCGTGCCGCGAACGCTGAGCGACGACGAGCACGAGCTCGGGGCCTTGCACATCTGGTCGCGCACGGTCGCGGGGCGCCTGATGGCGGCGGGTGGTGAGCTTCACGCGCACGTGTCGGGGACGGTGATCGCGTCGTTCGACGTCTCGGAGCTCGGCGACGCGATCGAGGTCGGGCTCGATCTCCTCGACGAGGCCGACGAGCTGCAGATGGCGATAGGTCTCGGGGTGGGGCTGGGCGTCCTCTATACCGACGGTGCAGCGCCCGACAACGACGCGAGCGCATCGTGGGAGTACGGGGCGGCCCTGGAGCGCGCGCAGATCCTCGCGTCGAAGGTGCCTGCGGGCGAGATCGCGCTCGATGGCGAGGCCCGCATCCGCGCGCGGGGGCTCTTGCTCTTCGCCAAGCAGATCTCGCCGGGGCACGGCTTGCGCGGATACCTCGTCGATAGGACCCATCCTCGGCGCGACGCTTCGGCGCTCGCGATGAAGCGGCTCGGCGAGCCTGTCATGCCCCCGGTGACCGCCGCGCTCCTGCCCACGCTCACCGAGCTGCTCTCGCGCGAGGGCACGCCGCCACTGGTGGTGCTGCGCGGTCCGCCGGGTGCGGGGGCGGTGGAGATCTTGGAAGCGGTGCGCCGCGCGGCCCATGGACGCTCGCGGCTCTACACGCTCGGTGCGACCGCGTCGTCCGCCGTGCCGCTGGGATCGATCCGGGGCCTCTTGAGTCAGTACGATCTGGTGCAGTCGGCGATGCCCGGCCATCGCTCGGTGCTCGAGCTCGTCGCGGAGGGCGCGCTCCCGTCGCGCGACGCGCTGGCCGAGGCGCTCGGCGCGACGCTCCCCGATCCCGCGTGGATCTTCTTGGCACCGCTGGTGGAGATCGATCTCGCGAGCCTCGCCGTGATCGCCAAGCTGCGCGAGCTGCGTCCGGGCACCGTGCTCGTCGCACGCTACGGGCTGGATCTTCCGGTGCCCATCGAGCTGCGCACCCAAGAGACGGTCGAGCTCACCTTGCCCGCGCTGCGCACCAGCGACGCGCGGGTGGTGGCCGAGTCGCTCTTGGGCGAAGGCACGCCCGACGAAGTGGTGCGTCGGGTCGCGGTGCTGGGCGGCGAGACCCCGCTCGGGGTGCTCGAAGCGGCGCGCACCCTGATCGCCTGTGGCGAGCTCATCCTCGAAGGCGACACGTTCGATTTTCGGCCCGGCGCAGCGAAGGGGAGCCCTCGTCGCGCGGCGGCGATCTCCCTCGATCTCTTGATCGCCGAGCGCGCCGAGATGCTCGACGACGAGAGCCGCCAGTGCCTCGAGGCGCTCTCGATCCTCGGTGAGCCGCTGCCCGTCGCCGAGCTCGAGGACGTGCTGGCGCTCGATGGCCTCGGGTCCCGCGCGGTCTCTCGTGCGATCGGGCGATTGGACGACGACGGCTGGGTCGAGCGGGACATGCCGCTCGGAACGACCAGCAGCGGCGTCGGCGCGACCGTGCGCTGCTCGAACCTCTTCGTGCGCCATCTGCTCGCCGCCTCGCTTCATCCTGCGCGGCGCGCGGAACTCCATCGCTTCGCGTTCGAGGCGCTGAAGGAGAGGCGCGACGGCGCGAGCGGTCAGGCGGAGATTGGCCTTCACCTGATGGAGGCCGGCCGCGAGATCGAAGGCGCGCACCGTCTCCTCGAGGCGGCCGAGGCCACGCTGGCGGCAGGCTACGGTCGGGCGGCGGCGCGGCTCTCGTTCTTGGCGCGTCCCGGCCTCGGCGAGGTGCCGCTGCTCGATCGGGCGAATGCGATCCAAGACAGCGTCGTCGTCGTCGAAGAGGGCGGGCTCGACGCCGAGGACGAGCGGCGGGTGCTGCGACCCCGCGCATCGGCGGGCGCGGGCGAGGCGGCGAACGACGTACGCAGCGCCGAGCTGGATCTGAGCCAGACGTCGGTGGGCGCCGTCGCGAACGTGTCCACTGCCAACGGGGCCGACGAGACGACCGACAGCATGGAGGACAGCGATCTCGTCGCCGAGGTGACTGCCGCCATCCGTGACCGAGACGCCGAACGCATCGAGCAGATAGCGAGGCGCGCCGTGCTCGACGGAGTCGAGATGTCGCAGATTGCCAGGCTCCGTGCGCTCGCGGATCTGTTGCGCGGCGACGTGAGCGGCGCGGCCCGCGGCTTGGTGCGCGCGCGGAGCTTGCGTCCGATGGCGCCCGTCGGTCGGCGGGCGCTGCTCACCGAGGCGATGGTGTCACTCCGCGCCGGCGCGGCGACCACCGCGATCCGTTTCGCGTTCCGAGCGCTGGCCGAAGCCCGCGCGGACAAGGACGGTCGCGGTGAGTCGGTCGCGCTGTTCACGATGGCCGCGGGCTACCGCGCGCTGGGTCGAGAGCCCGAGGCCAACGAGCTCGAACAACACGCGCAGGTCGCGGGCGCCGAAAAGTCCGCCGCCTCATCGGCGTAGAGCCGCCTCACCGGGATAGAGACGGGCGAGGAGGGCCACGATCTCAGGCTCTCTCTCTGGGGGCGTCACCGCGAGAATGCCATTCTCCTGCAGCACCTCCATGAGCAGGACGGGTGGCCTGAGGTTCTCTCCGACCACCGCCGCGTGCCCGGCCGCGACCTCGACCACCGTGACCCGATCATCGGCGCTCACCACATCGGAATACTGCTCGTCCAGGCCGAAGACGAAGTCGTCCGTCTCGCAGGTTCCGTCGGCGTGGAGGTGGCGACAGGTGTCTCGCTCGTCGGTCACGATCTGAAGGTGCTCGGTCACCTCGGCGACCAGCGCACTCGGGTTGGTCATGAATCGAGATCCGGGCGGGATCTCGTTCCACTTGTTTCCGGCGATGGCCACACAGACACCGACGGTGATGGAGAGCGACACCACGTGCAGCCACACCTCGCCGCAGTCGGCGGACGACGCAATGCCGTGCAGGGGCGAAGACACGGTGACCAGACGATAGGTGAAGCCTTCGCGGGTATGAAGCGGCCGGGTGAGATCGGCCTGCAGCGCGCGCCGGGCCACCAGGCCCCCCTGGCTGTGCCCCAAGATCGTGATTTGCCCCGGTTCGATCCGCTCCTCGAGCTCACTCAGCGCCAGCGCCAGTTGGGTGGCTGAGGTGTTGAGATAGTCGCGATCGTTGTAGTTGAAACACAGGGTCTGTTGCCCATGTGCTTCGAAGACCTCCGCGAGCGTCGCGAAGCGCGCCCCCGACGAGGTGCAGCCGTGAACCAGAATCGTGGTCGGCAGCGTGGGATCGATCTCGGCCACGTCTGGGCGGCCCTCTTCGCAGCGATACAAGCCGATGATCCGTTCGCCGGGATCATCGGGACCGGTTCGTACCAGCGCGCCCAGGTTCCGAGTGCAGCCCGCGCCAGCCGCTCCTGCGAGGAGGAGGGCGATGGCGAGAAAGACGCTGGAAGCAACTCGGGGCACGATCGACCGCTGGCAGAGGATGGTCCCATCGGCGCGTGCGTCGAGGAGAATCCGCGCCTCGATCCGTGTCTCGAGGGTGCGCCCGCCCGAGAGTGAGGGTCAGTCCTCGCGGAAGAGCCAATCGCCCTCGAGGCGCGCGTCGAGTTGCTCCGCGAGGTCGGCGAGCGGCGTCTGCTCCTGCCGCGCCCCGTAGGTCGCTTGGATGCGGCTCATCACGGCCTCGACGCTCACCCGTCCACCCGACTGCGAGAGCGCCTGCTCCGCGTGCTCGAGGGGGCTCGGCACGCGCGCTGAACCCCAGATCGAGAGTCCGACCGCCCCGCTCGAGCCGACTTGCAAGCGGGGATCGCCCTGCAGGAGCGAGGACATCATTGCTTCGGTCCACCGCGAATGAACCGGAGACAGCGTCACGATCTCTTGATGGAGGTGGTGGCTCGAGCGCCCATCGCTTCTGCGGTTCAGCACCGAACAGACGTAATCGAGCGCCTCCTGCACGGCTTGCTTCCCACCGGGGACGTCACGCGCGAGTAGACCCACATGATCCCCGTCCATCCGTACGAATGGGGGGCGGGTGAGCACTCGGGTGATCCCGAAGGCTGTCAGCCCGACTTGCGCGCTCGTCTCCTGCATCAGCGAGCCCATGCGCATGGGCTCGCCACACTCGGTGAGCAGTCGAACCATCAGCTCGTGGGCCTGGGCGCGCCGGTCGGCCTGATGCGCCTCAGGCAACGCGACGCGCAGCCGCCCCACATACCGGAGCTCGTTGCCCGCTCGGATCAAGGCACACAACACGTGGGGTGTGATCACCTCTGGCACCTCGAGCTCTTCGCGCAGCGCGTCGAGGAGCTCGTCGCACGACCACGCTCGCTCGGGCCCGGTCTCGGCGATGACGTCGAGCGCGAGCGGCACCAGGCGCGCTCGCCATCCATCGAAGTCGGGGATGTGCTCTCTGAGGCCGATCACGCCATCGCCCAGCCGGATCGCCTCGCCAGCGAGGTTGAAGCGGGCTCCAAAGCGAGCGAACGCCTCCTCGATGTGCATGGGCCCACTCGACAGGAGGGTGATGAGGCGCGCCTCCAGCCCGTCCGTGAACGCGACCACCTTGCCGCTCTGAGGGTGGGTGATGAGCTGCGCCTCCAGTGCTCGCGAAAGCTCGGTCCGCCAAACGGGGCCTACGTCGAGCGGGGTCGCGAGACGTCGGAAGCGCGCGATCGGCGCGGGCATCGAGATGGCGCGCGCCGCCGATCGGAGCGTGCTCCACGCGGCATCGACGCTGGCCTGGTTGTAGGTGCTCAACCACGTGCGCTCGTCACGCTGCACGACATCGACTCCGAGCCCCAGCCCATCGGCGAGGATGTATCTCAGGGTGTGAGGCCGGGCCGAGGCTTCTCCCCAGAAGGGATCGTGCTCCAGCGCATCGAGCGGCACGGCCCCGCTCTTCAAGAGCTCGCGTGCGCGCTCGCGTGTCTCCGGCGCCCAGCTTCGGCGCAGCAGTCGAGTCAGCGCCTTGTCCTGCAGCTGCCGAACCCGCTCACGGGTGACGCCGAGCACGTCGCCTATCTCCTGGAGCGTGCTGGGCTCGCTTTCGAGGCCCGAACGGCGAGTGAGGATCATGCGGTCGTTGGGATCGACCGCCTCCAAGAGGGTGCGCCAGCACGCGAGCAACCCACCGTCCGGCATCGGCGGCTTGGGAGGTTGCGCGAGGTGCGCGAGCACCGCGATCGGGAGATCGCGCACCGTCGAGCGCCCGAAGTTGACCATGCCTTGGAGCGCGCCGGCGCTGCGCGTCGCGAGCTCACCCAGCGTCTCGATACGTTCTCGGGCGGCGAAGGTGTGGACCCTCGCGGTGAACTCGATGGAGCTCAAGTGGATCGCGCGCTGCTCGTCGGTGAGCGCTTGGCGCACGGCATCCCAGCCCGTCGGCTCGGGCGCGGGCGGGACCTCGGGCGGCTTCGCCTTCCCCCAGGGCTCGCCGAGCAACGCCTCGATGATCGTGCGGGTCGCCGCGATCGTCGCGCGTCCGAGGTTCGGCTCGCTCATCAAGTCCGCAGGCGTCCGCGCGAGCAGATCCCCGAGGCTCTCGAGGCCCATCCGATCCGCGAACTTCAACATACGGGTGGGCACCCCCAGCGTGCGCAGGGGCATGCTTGCCAGGTCTCGCTCGACACCATCACTCACCTGCGCATCGGCCGGCTCGATCGAGGCCAGTTCGATCGAGTCCGGCTCGATCGAGGGCTCAGTCGCCGGCTCGGACGGTGGCTCGGGTACTGGCTCGGAAGGCGGGGCAGCGATCTGCGCCGGCGGCACGGGCGGAGGCCACACCGGCTTCGGCGGCGGGGAGACGTTCGGGCTCCGCGCCCTCTTCTTCCTCGCCTTCGAGACGGGCAGGGCGGTCAGCAGCGGGGTGAGAGCGCCCGTCGCGAACACGAAGAGCTCGTCGCGGGCCCGACTCGCAGCAACGTACACCAGCGATAGCTCACGCAGCATCGCGTGCGCCGCCACCAAAGGATCGTCGCTGCGCAACTCGTCGCTGCGCAGCGGCACGTCGTGATCGGACATCGCCACCAGCATCACCACGGGAAACTCCAAACCTTTGACTCGGTGCATCGTCGCCATTCGCACTCCGGGCCGCGGCGCGGCCCGGTCGAGCATGGTCGTCACGATGCCCTGTCTCGCGAGCGCCTTTTCGAAGCGGTCGATCAAGGGGTGACGGGTTCGGGCGACTACGCAGATGTCCTCAGGCTGCCAGCCCAGCCCGAGGACGGTCTTCACCGCGTCGGTCACCGCGCGCTCTTCGTCGACCTGGGTGGGGAACACCGCAACACTGGGCGCCGCGCCCTCGCGGAGCGACACGTAGCCTCGGCGGTCGGCTTTGCCCTCGTCGAGATCGTCGATCTCTTGTTTGGCCAACACCGAGAGTGACCAACGGCAGATCGACGCCGTGGTGCGGTAGTTGAGCCGCAGGGTCTGAGATCGCCGCCCTCGGATCTGGATCCCGCACGAGGAGAGCGAGCTCGATCGCCGGTGGATCCGCTGATGGGCATCGCCCACCAAGAACAGATCGTCGGGTCGCTCGGGGCCCGCGATGGCCCGCAGCAACCGCAGCGCGTCGCCGCTCAGATCCTGGGTCTCGTCCACGACGATCGATTGATAGCGAGGGGTGCCGCCCGTGCTGATGAGCTCCTCGCGCGCCCGCCGAAGGACGTCGGTGTACTCGAAGAGACCATCGTGCGCGAGGCTCTCTCGGTAGGCCTGAAAGACGGGCCAGAGCTTGCGCCTGTCGGCCCGCGGAAGCGGCATGCCCCGATGTTTGCGGACGGCGAGCACATAGCCGGCCTCGGTGGTGATGCCCTGCTCTTGGATCACCTCGTCCCACTCGGTTCGGTAGAACTCCCGCGTGTGGTCATCATCGCCGAACAGATCCAACGCGCTCCCGAAGTGACCCTTGCTCTCGTCGTCCGTCGCGATCCGCGCGGTCTTGCCCTGCGCTTTCAGGAAGCGGCTGGCCCACGCGTCGATGTTCACCACCTCGAGCCGCGCGAGCTCGTCGGGCTCTAGCAGCTTGCCGAGCTGGCGTCTCAGATCATCGGCGAGGTTGGTGTTGTAGGTGGTGAACAGAATGCGGTCGTCGGGTTTGGTGAAGACCTCACGCAAAAGGAAGCGCACCCGATGCATGGCGACCACGGTCTTGCCGGTCCCCGCGCTGCCCAGCACCCGCATCGGACCCTTGGTGCGGGCCTCTGCGATCTTCCTCTGTCGCGGATGCAGAAACACCCGCCACACATCCAAGGGGTGACGCAGCGCCGCGTTGAGCTCGGCCTCGCCTTCGATCAGATGGAACTGCCGCTGGGTCGTCTGTCGCGCGAGCGCCGCGGGCACATCGGCGACGTCGATGGCCGTCGCGGCCGCAGGGGTGCTCTCGCGTCCCAGCACCTCGGCGAGCACTTCGTCCAGCGCCATGCCAGCCGCTAGACCCGTGAGCACTTCGGCGGCCTCGGCCGGAAGGTGCGAGAGCAGCGCGTCCAGATCGTCGTCGCTGGCGATGTAGCGGACGCTGGGCACCAGCGCGCGGGGCACCCCGGCGAGGAACAGGTCGTCGTCGCTGAAGGCTGCGAAGACGCGCGGCGCCGCAGGCAGCGGAACGGCCGCACCCATCGCCGCGATCTCCGCCTCGATCTCCGCGGGCAGCGCGGGCGGTGCGGCGTCGAAGATCTGCAGACTCCCCGTGGCGGGATGCACCGCGGTCTGCTTGGTCGCGGCCCAGCGATAGGCCTCGTCGTGGTGATCGGCCCAGAGCACCAAGAACACATCGCCCTGCTCGGGCGCGCGCAGGATCACCCGGTAGTCGTCGCCTATCCGCGCCGAGCGCAGCATCGGATCGAGCGTACCTTTCAGCGGCTCCAGGTGAATCGAGGCCGCGGTGGAGTCGCGATGAAACTTGGTGAGGAACTCGTCGGCCTTGCGCTGGGCTTTGCGAGGCAACCGGGAGTACGCGCCGAAGTAGTCCTTACTGACCGCGAGCCGAGCCATCAGCGACTCCCCCCAGCGGCCGTTGGGAGTTGTGCTGTCGATCGATCCGGTTGGCATTGAGACCCATCGGTTCGAAGTAGGCACTGGGGTTGACGCTGCGCCTCCAAGAGCGAGAGGTCGTGCGGCCCCCGATAGATCTCGATCACGCGCAACATCGACCTCCGCCTGCCTCTCACTAGGGGCCGCGACGCTACCACCCACGCAGCGCCGCGGGCCAGCGCTTTGGGCAGGGGAGAAGCGAGAACGGCGAGCCTGGGCCCATCCGCGCCTCGATCTGCGCGTCGATCCATGTCTCGACGGTACGCGCGCCCGACCCTAGAGAGGCCCGATGCGAGTCGCGATCATCGGCGCAGGAATCGCCGGGCTCACCGCGGCACGCGCATTGAGCGCCGCGGGCACGAGCGTTCGCGTCTTCGACAAGGGCCGCGGTGTGGGAGGCCGACTGGCCACCCGCGGTCGGGAGCAGGGCGCGTTCGACCACGGCGCCCAGCGCTTCTCCGCACGAAGCGACGCGTTTCGGCAAGAGGTCCAGCAATGGCACAGCGCCGGCTGGATCACCGAGACCGAGCGCAGGTCCGACGAGCCGTGGTTCTTGCCTGTGCCCTCGGCGAACAGCCTGGCCCAGTCGCTCGCGGCGGGCCTCGGGGTGCAAAGCTCGATGCGGGCGACTGCGCTCCTGCGCGAACGAGGGGCGTGGCATCTGAGGTTCGAAGGGGCACCATCCGAGGGACCGTTCGACGTGGTCCTGTGCACTGCACCCGCGCCGCAGTCTGGTGCGCTCTTCGGGCCGCACGACGTCTTTCGTGCGGAGCTCGGAACGATTCGATACGACCCGACGTGGGCCTTGATGCTGGGCTGCGACAGCGCCGAGATCGCGGGAGCGAGCCAGGTTCATCTCGAGTGGGGCTGAGTGGTGCCCGACCGCGCGATCTGTGCACCCGGGTCTGCGGCATGTCGCCACACAGTGGATCGAACGTCCCGTGAATCGGGTGGGCATGAACTTGCACCGCGCCGGGCATGTCCAGCACCGATCGCATCGATCCCGTACATCCTGTCCAGCCGCATGAGCGGGTGATCGCGCGGGTGGGCGACGACGTGGGGGCCGATGTCGCAGCGCGTGCAGCCGTCGCCGCGCCTGACGAGCCCGCGAAGATCGATGCGGTCGCTGGGAAGCTGCGGGGCCACGCGCTCGACGACGTGAAGCGGACCGACCGCGATCAGCGCGCGGCGCTGATTGCGGCGCGGATGGCGCAGGTCGTCGATTATCTGTTCGTCCTCGTGTACGCGCTGCTCGGGGTGCGCTTTCTTCTGGGGCTGGTGGGTGCGCGCTCTGGCGCGGGCTTCACCCGTTTCATCGAGGCGATCACCGACCCGGTCTACGCGCCCTTTCGGAATATCGTGGAGACCGTTCGGCTCGGCGATGGGCGGGTGGTGTTGTCGTTGGCCATCGCGTTCGTCGCGTATGGCGTGTTGCATCTCGCGATTCGCGGGGTGCTGAAGATGATTGCTACTCGGCGCACTACGGTCTGACCATCGAGCCCCGTCCGCGGACAGGGCCCGATGAATCGCGCCCCTACGGTCGGAATCTAAACAGGCCGTGTGTGGCTGAGCGCCGTCGAGCAGGCCCTCCTCACACCAGGGGTAGGGGCGCGCCAAAGCTCCGTCAGCGGCGGCGGCGGATCACGAGGCCAAGCGCGATGAGCGCGAGCAGTGCGCTGCCCGATCCTCGGTTCGTGTGTCCTGCCGAGCAGCCGCCGTCGGTTCCGCGCATTCCGCCGGGGCCGGTGACGCCGGCGTCGGGGTCGGCTGCGCCGTCCACGTTGCAGAGCCAGTCGCCGCCGGAGCAGTCATCGTCGATGCCGTTGGCGCAGATCTCGATGGCGCCCGGGTGGACGTCGGGGTCGGTGTCGTCGCAGTCGTCGGCCGCGAGATATCCGTCGCCGTCCATGTCGTCACTGGTTTCGACGGTGCAGACGCCCGCAGCGCAGCCCATGTCGCAGGCCTCGCGGAAGACCATGCCGGTCTCGCAGCGCACTCGGTCGGTTCCCTCGCACGTCCAGCTCGCGCCGATGCCGGTGGGGCAGGTCGGGGTGACGGTGCCGGTCGAAGTGACCCGGATTTGAATCACGTTGTCCGCCGGGCCGAGCGAGCCCGAGAACCAAGTCACGCCCTCCTCGACCAGGTTGAAGTACTGGGCGTACTCGCCCGCTGCCGCGGGACCGCGCACCGAGAAGTTGAAGCGTCCGGTCGCGCCGGGGGCGACGTCGTGATCGATGCTCGCGGCCCGCCCGCCAGAGACCCAGTCACTTCCCGCTATCGGGCTGCTCCCATCGCGGGGCTCGGTGGTGCCCAAGAACGTGTGTCCCACGCGCCATGTCTCAGTCCCGGTGTTGCGCATCTCGAGGTATCCCGTGAACGATTCGCCGCCTGCCAAGGGGAAGGGGTCGGCCGCCAAGGGGAAGGTCTGCATCACGTAGCTCGCGCCCCACGTCGAGGCGGGGGCGGTCACCCAGAAGTCCGCGCCCATCTCGCTGTAGACGTTGGCGGCAAAGTCCCGGTATCGGGCGTAGCGCGACGGGAAGCACGACGCGCTCGGGGTGCATCCGTTGTAGTAGTGGGTGACGGTGCGCACCCAGGCATCCCACTGCCCGTTGCCGACGCGCACGTTGTTGATCCACGCGATGGCCTGATCGCGGTTGTCGACGCCCGAGATGTAGACCGAGCGAATCACCATCGCGACGACGAAGTCGACGCCCGCGGCGACGTTGCCCGCGATCGAGAGGATGCGGTTGCCTTCACGAGCCAACGTCTGGGTGTAGGTGCCTGCGTCGAACTGGAACATGCCGAGCCCGCCCTGCATGAGGGAGCACGCGCCATCGCCCGAGCCTGCGACCACGGGACCGCCGCCGCAGTCGGCCGAGCTCGGACCCATGCACGCCCAGGTGAGCTCCGAGTGGCACTGCGACATGCCGGTCTCCGCGTCGGCGATGCCCGCGAGCAGCCAGCCTTGGGTTATCCCGTTCGCGGTGGCGGCATCGCGGATCTGCGCGGCGCGCGCTCGGCGCTGCGCGGCGGACAGATCGGCGCGGGCGACGCCGAGTCGTTCCGGTGTTCCGTCGTCGGCGCCGAGGCAGGAGGCCAGACCAAGGAGGCTCACGATGAAGAGGAGCAAGAGGCGGCGCATGGGAGGTCCTCCGAGCAAGCCAGGTGCCTGCCTTCCAAGGGTCGCCCGCGGTTTGCGGTGGGCGACCCGTGATCGTGCGAGCAGACGGCAAGCCCAGATTGCAGGCAAATCACCCCCGACTGCAAGGGCGCATCTGGAGAGACGGATAGACAGGACTGGTCAGATCCTGAGCAGGCCGATGTGCGACCTCGAGGGGTGCTTGTGTAAAGTGCTTCTTGACACCCAACGCTAGTCAGTCATCATCCGACTCATGATTCGCCCCGCACGCCGCGTGAACTCGGTCGATGTCTTGGCCTCCGTGGTCCACCGGGTGGTGCCCCGCGCTTTGGGTCGGGTGGTGGATCAGGCGCGCTTGGACGTGGTCACGTTGGCCGCAGATCTGCGTGGGGATCGCCAGCGCACGTTCTCCACCCCGAGCCGTCCTCCAGAACGCGCGCTCGAGTTGGCCGACGTCGATCCGATCTTCCACGCGCTGCCCTCGATGTTGCGCACCCCGTACACGCTCCTGCGCGGCGACTTGGGGATGCTGGCGCGTGAGCTCCGCGGGGAGCGCACTTCTCCCGTGCATCCGCGCCCCAAGGTCGACCGTAAGATCGAGCGCAAGGCCATCACGGTCACGCCGCGGCAGCTCGAGGTGGTGGAGCGGATCGATGAGACCGCGGACGCGCTGACGCTGGTGCTGCGCGAGCCGAGCGGCGCGCCGCTCTCGTTCCAAGCAGGGCAGTTCCTCACCCTGCATGTGTCGATCGACGGAGTTCTCCACAAGCGGGCGTACTCGCTGTGCAGTGTCCCGGGCGAGCTCACGGCGGCGATCACCATCAAGCGGATTGCGGGCGGTCGGGTCTCCGAGTTTCTCCACCGCACAGCGGGCGCGGGTACGCTCCTCGAGGTGTTGGGTCCGTCCGGGCACTTCGTCGCGTCGTCGCCGACGGGCCCGAGACATCTGGTGTTGGTCGCGGGCGGCAGCGGGATAACCCCGGTGATCTCCTTGGCCGAGACCGCGCTCCTCCGTGAGCCGAGCACCAAGGTCACGCTGATCTATGGGAATCGAGGGCGCGCGGACGTGATCTTCTTCACTCGCCTCGCTGCGCTGGCGGAGACGCACGGCGATAGGCTCTCGTTGATTCACGTCTGGGAAGAGGGTGGTGAGCGCACCGGGCGGCTGGATGAGCCCACGGTGCAGGCCGTCCTCGATGAGCTCGCGATCGGTCGATCGGACGAACGAGAATCCGCGGAGCATTTCGTGTGTGGCCCGCAGCCCATGATGGACGCGGTCCAGCGGGTGCTTCTGGCGCGCGGGGTGATTCCGAATCGCATTCACCAGGAGCGCTTTCAGAGCCCCGGTGTGCTGAAGGGCGACCGGCCGCTCCCCACCGAGGCGGTGACCGTGACTTTGAGTCGGCGAGGACAGAGGGTCCCGCTCGTCGTGCTCCCCAACCAGACGATCTTGGAGGCGGCGCTGGCCAACGGTGTGAGTCTGCCTTTCTCGTGCTCGATGGGCGGCTGTGCGGCCTGCGCGTGCTCGCTCGTCGAAGGAGAGATGGTGCTCGAGGAGCCCAACTGCCTCACCGACGCCGAGCGACAGGATCGCAAGGTGCTCACCTGTGTGGGCCGGCCGCTGGGCCCAGTCACGTTGGAGGTCCCGTGATCGACGGCGAGCGAACGTCCCGGGAGCGCGACAGCGTCCTGCCTCCCGCATCAGGCCCCTACCGGCTGCGCATGAAGGATCTCTGCGAGGCGACGGGATTGCCGCGGCAGGCGATCCACTTCTACATCCACGAGGGCCTCTTGCCTCCGGGTCAGAAGACCGGGCGCAACATGGCTTTCTATGGCGAGGAGCACGTCACGCGCCTGAAGCTGATCAAGAACCTGCAGCACGAGCGCTTCCTCCCGCTCAAGGCAATCAAAGCGCTGCTCGATGGACAGGAGAGCCAGTTCTCGGGCGCGCAGCGGCGACTGCTCGGCGAGATCAAGCAGCGCTTCACCACCAACGGGCTGTCCCAGATCAAAGATCGCCCCGAGCCCACCATCGATGCGGCGGAGGCGGCGTCACGCGCGGGGGTGCCTCGCGCGGATCTCACCCGGGCCATCGAGCTTGGGATCATCGGGGCCCGCGAGGATGATGACGGCAAGACCGTAATCGCCGAGAGCGATCAGTGGCTGATCGACGCCTGGGGTGAGCTGCGCCGCATGGGCTACGTCGAGGAGCTAGGCATCGTCATCGACGACGTCGTGATGCTGAACGAGGTGGTCGATGATCTGTTCAACCGCGAGGCGCTGCTGCTGGTCAATCGCATGGACCGCATGAGCGCCGAGCGGGGCGCCGAGATGATCGAGCGAGCCCTGCCCATCGTGCATCGATTGCTGACGGGTCTGCACACCAAGAAGATCAACGCGTTCTTCGCGACCCTCGACTCGGTGGACGAGTCGTAAATTTCTCTCTCCGAGCATAGGAGTCATCATGCGCCCCTTCGATAGTTTCCCTCTCCAGTCCCGGCTCGAGCGCATCCTCCCTGACCGGGTGAAGAAGCAGGTCGAGGTGTGGGCCGACGCGGCCTCGCCGCTCTTCGAGGTGAAGGACACCCGGGTCCTGTCTTCCATCGGTCCCTCGGCCGTGCGGGGCGCGATCCTCAAGCGCGGCAAGCAGGGCCGCCCCACCGAGATGCCAGCCTCACACTCTGCGTATTTCGATTGGACCTATCCCCACGATTTCGCCGAGATGGAGGATCTCTACAAGCGGGCCAAGCGCGGCCAGTGGAACGGCGATGACCTGCCCTGGCACACCAACGTCGATCCCCTCGATCCCAACGTGCCTCTCTTGCCGGACGACTTTTTGGGTTGGGATCGGGTGGAGGCCAAAGGCATCCTCTTGACGAAGGACGAGAAGGCCAAGATCCGTCACAGCATGGCGAGCTGGATGCTCTCTCAGTTCCTCCACGGAGAGCAGGGCGCGCTCTTCGCCGCTGCGCAGGTGACCGAGTCGGTGCAGTTCTTCGACGGCAAGCTCTACGGCGCGACCCAGGTGATGGACGAGGGCCGTCACGTCGAGGTCTTCCATCGGTATATCGACACCAAGATGGAGAAGCTCTATCAGGTGAACGACAACCTCTTCGTGATCATCGACGCGCTGATGCGCGACAGCCGCTGGGACATGAAGTTCCTCGGCATGCAGATCATGGTCGAGGGCGTCGCGCTCGGTGCTTTCTCCACGCTCTACCGAGAGACCAAAGAACCGCTCCTCAAAGAGCTCCTGAAGAACGTGATTCAAGACGAGGCGCGTCACGTGCATTACGGCGTCTTGGCGCTGCGCGAGCACATCACCAAAGAGCTCAGCGAGAGCGAGCGGCGCGAGCGCGAGGACTGGGCCTTCGAGGTCGCCATCCTGATGCGCAACCGCTTCTTGGCGTACGAGGTCTACGAGGAGTGGTTCGAGCACCGCTTCAGCCGCGCGGAGTGGCGCGAGTTCATCACGGGGTCTCCTGGGATGGAGCGATTCCGACACATCATGTTCGGCCGCATGGTCCCGAACCTGCGGGAGATAGGCCTGCTCACCCCGCGTATTCAGCCGGCGTATGAGCGGGTGGGCTTGGCGAAGTACTTCGGCGGTCTCGCGGCGGA
>Ga0335397_10002362_pt1 | contig 25721 bp, 17 predicted proteins | sample MAT04_FD_205740 | JGI IMG/M metagenome (GOLD analysis project Ga0335397, IMG submission 205740) | Freshwater microbial communities from Lake Fryxell liftoff mats and glacier meltwater in Antarctica - MAT-04 (spades assembly) (version 2) ... | reverse complement strand
TGTGTTCGTATCCGTGGATGCGAGCGACCTCTTCGATCAGATCGCATTCACGTAACAGATCGGGGCGCCAGCTTGGCGGTTCGAATGTCGCGGCCGCCGTCGTGCGTTTATGACACTTCAACCCAAGTCGCTTCAGGATTTCGACGCATTCGTCGGGCGGAATTTCAATCCCAAGTAACTGCGGAACCCGATCGAACCGCAGACTCACCGTTTCCCGACCAGGCGACACAGGTTGCCCGGCAACAAGGGAACCACTCAGCAGCATACCACCAGCGACCTGGATGATCAGTTCGCAGCATCGGCGCGAGGCCCAGTCTAGCCACTGACCATCGACTTTCCGTTCGAAGCGGTAGGACGACGGGCTGTGCAACTTCAACGACCGTGCCGTCGCTCGAACAGACAGCGATGCAAACGCCGCCGCTTCGATCAGAACATTCGTCGTGCCTGGGGAGATTTCCGAGTCGAAACCGCCCATCACTCCGGCGACGGCCACTGGACGATCGGCATCCGCGACCACACACATATCTTCTGTCAACGCATACTGCCGCTGATCAATCGCCGTGATGGATTCACCTTTCTGGGCGCGGCGTACGATGAGCCTGTGCCCATGAAGTCGATCAAGATCGAACGCATGCAGCGGTTGACCGCATTCCATCATCACAAAGTTTGTGACATCGACGACGTTGTTGACTGAATTGATGCCGACGGCTGCGAGCCGATCTTTCAACCACGCGGGACTTGGGCCAATTTTCACACCGCGAATGACTCGTCCGTGGTATTCGGGACAAAGGTCCGGGCATTCAATTGCGATCGCTGCCGCAGTACCCGCAGCAGCAGCACCAGATTCCGTCACGGCAGCAGAAGGAACCGTCAGCGGCTTTCCGAACAGCACTGAGACTTCGCGTGCAACACCGATATGACCAAGGCAGTCGGGTCGGTTGCTGGTGACTTCAATGTCGATCGCTACATCCGGCTTCGAAAGACCGTCAGTAACGACGTGAAATTCTTCCAGATTCAGTCCAGACATCGTCAGCCGATGCGTGAGTTCTTCAACGCTCGACGGCAGCGGCACATATTCGGCCAGCCAATTCTTACTTACGATCATGACTTAAGACAAAGCCGCTAATAAACTTTGAACGGTATAAAGTGAGTTTGGTGAGCCGGAAACGTGAGTCTCGGGTTGGAATCATTGACGCTTCACACACCCTACGCCGATTCGCTGACGTTGACCTCGTGAATCTCAATCATTCGATTGAGTTTCGTGATCGCCAGAACTTCACGAACGTCGGCGCTTGGATTAAACAACTGGACCGTCAAAGGAAGATCGGGAATGCGTGTCAGTGAAACCAGTAGCCCAAGCATCCCACTTGGAACCAGCCGCACGCCTGTCACATCAAATGCCACTGTCGATGATTTGTTGATTTTCAACAGATCAGAAATCGCCGCCCGATAGTGCGCGACATTAAACTCCGACGGAACGTCATGCCCCGCAAATCCCAGCACCGTGACTGGACCAACGCTGTAGACTTTGAGCAGCCCGTCTTCTGTCAAAGCAAACTGCTGCTCGAAATCTTCCGCAGCCAACGGGTTACCATCATCGTCAGTAGTCATAAGAATCACTCCGGAGAAATCATCATTTCGACCCGACGAAGTGTACTCGAAGCTTTTGGGAGGCACCAATCGTTATACAGGAAAAAGATTGAAAATCGTCGCCTGACATCGTCCAAAGCCCTCTCGTCGCATTTCACACGCATTCCTGGTAAAGGAGATCGTGCCCCCTTCTGCGAGTCTGGACTGCCTCAAAATCGGGGAATTTGTTTTCCAGGCGATCGATTCTGAATTGCCGATTTGAAATTGGAAATCGGCTGGTATGTTGCAGATTGGATTCCTGTTGCCACAGGAATTGAAACTTTTCAACTCCCCAATCGAAACAGCCTGCCTTGCTTCCCGATTTCCCCACTTACGATACTCCTCGCAAACTGAAATCCGTTTCTGATCGGCTTCTGGCGGGACTCAGTAGTGAACTCAATGGGCCCCGAGTCCTGGTGTTGCTGATGCACGGCACAACACTGGCTTCGGCGCTCCGCGAATCGCGGCCTGACCTGAAGTTCACATTCTTTACCACGGAACATTTCTTCTATCGGACATTGCAGGCATTTCACGCGGACGCAATGATCACACCCAATATTGTGAATTTCGTTTGCCAGCCAGATCTGCCAGAACAGGAATTTGATGAAATTGTGTTCTCGACGCTGTCCGGGGATTCCTCGGAACTTGCTCAGGATTTGATCCAGGCCGCTCATCAGCGTCTTCGCTCCGGTGGCCGATTATTTGCTGCGACAAATAATCCGAAAGATCGCTGGGTTCAGAATCAACTGAAATCGCTGTTCAGCAAAGTCGATGTGCAAAAACACAAGCAGGGCACAACGTGTATTGCGACGAAGACCCACGCGCTGAAAAAAGAAAAAGGCTTCCGTGCACGATTTGCCTTTCGTCAGGGTGAACGACTGGCTTTCGTCGAAAGTCGCCCCGGCGTCTTTTGCCATCGTCGTGTAGACGGCGGTGGGCGAGCGCTGATTCGGTCGCTGGCGCTGCTTCAGGCAAACGACAGCCAACAGGCATTTCAGCCAAACCGCATTGTCGAAATGGGCAGCGGTTCGGGGGCGGTGTCCGTCGCGGCGGCCATTGAGTATCCCGATGCGACGATTCTCGCAGTGGACAGCGATGCCCGCGCCGTCGAATGTACGCAGTTATCTGCAACCCTCAACGAAATCACTTCGATCCAGACGCTGCTGACATCTGACGGGGTGCTGCCCGAACCTGGCACATGGGATCTGCTGCTCGGCAATCCACCGTACTATTCGGACTACAGAATTTCGGAGCTTTTCCTGCAGGCCGGGCGGACGGGATTGCGTGAAGGCGGACGTATCCACATTGTCACAAAACTGCTGGAATGGCATCAGGCAAGAATGGAACAACTTTTTGGCAATGTCACCCAACACGTCATCAGTGATTACACCGTCTTCACTGCCGTCGCCAGAAACCCACCAGGCTCAAAGACCCGCCGCTAGCTGAGTATCGGAGGATTCAAGACGCTGCCACAGCATCTGAACTTCATCCAGGTCCATGCTGCGACTGCGGATGTCGTCCTTTTCGGGTTCGCGCAGTTCAAGCATCAGCGAACTGCGAACATACCGCAAGCCACGCAACAGTACTTGGCGCTCGTGAGGAGTGATTTCGATCTGCATCATCCCGTTTGACACGATAACAACTCCGATGGATTTCACCAGGACTTCGGACACCTCCTGAATCCGAAATCGGCCACGGTAGCGCTGCCGGCAGCAATTTTCCAACAGCAACTGAAACGCTGGCATCGTCATCACCAGCTACACTATGATTGTACGCCGCAGTTTGGCAGTGCTCAAGTGGCGAATGGAAATCTTAGGCAAAGTCGGGATTTATGAATGTGAATTCGTTTGAAAAGGCAACTGTGGAAATCTTTTCCGCGCGGCGGTATCGACTTACCCGCCACCGGATTCATTCCGGTGGTTCTCGGGATTCTGCACTACTGCATTAATCCGCTCAGGTTTTCAATGCAGCCCGGAGGAAGCCTTTTCGGTACGCTTCGGCCATTGCTTTTGGAATTTCGGATTCCGACAAAACAACTTCTGCCTGATTTTCCTGAGTGAGCGCCCGCATTTCCTGTTCAAGCGCGACCGCTGCAGCTCGGCGTTCTTCTGCGTGAGCCCTCGCAATTCGCATATCGGCCTCCGCCTGATCCGCCTGAAGTCGCGCGCCGACGTTGTCACCAACGTCAATATCGGCAATATCGATCGATACGATTTCGTACGCAGTTTGTGAATCCAGTCCCTTGGCCAGCACCGCGCGAGCAATCAGCATCGGATTGGCGAGAACCTCTTTGTGGCTTTCGCAGGAACCAATTGCCGACACAATGCCTTCACCAACGCGGGCGATGATTGTTTCTTCCGTGGCACCGCCGATCAACTGCGTGATATTTGTACGCACCGTCACACGAGCTCGCGCTTTTAACTGAATACCATCTCGTGCCACACCGTCCAGAGTCGGACGACCGGACCGGCCTGGATCAGGGCAATCAATCACTTTCGTCTTGACGCTTGTCTGAACGGCTTCCAGCACATTTCGTCCGGCAAGGTCGATCGCTGAAGCGGTTTTCCAGTCCAGATCAATCTGAGCGCGGTGAGCGGCGATCAGAGCGCGGATGACAAGTGGGACGTTGCCACCAGAGAGATAGTGGGACTCCATCGCATTGGTCGTGATGTCATCCAGCCCAGCCTGAACCGACATAATGCGTGTATCAACGATCAACTGCGGATTTACCTTTTTGAGCTTCATCACCACCATTTGCAAAGGGCCGATTCCGGCCCCCGACATGAACGCCCGAAACCACAATGAGGCGACCGAAGCAAAGACACCGAAAAACACCAGCAGCAGTACACCAAAGATCACCGCCACGCCAGCCAGGAGCATCTGAAGAAATGTCAAGTCTTCCAACCCGGCCGCAATAACCAGAGAATTGAGTTCAAGCATATGGTTTTCCATTTTCGTATTCCGCATCGGCTAGTGCCGGGATCAAATTCGGTCCGAGAGTCCTTAACGATTATAGAATGACCCGCAGTGAATCCGCAATCCAACCGCCCGGGCTGGCACACAGCCATGTCGCCGCACTATGATCACCGGGCTTCGCCGATAACGTCATTTGAACACTTTCGGATCAAACCTTTCTTGCACCTCGAATGGTGAGAAGTGAGGTCGGCGAGCCGGAGAAGTCCTTTTCCGGTTGCTACGGGCTCATCAAAGGGACTGACGTCCCCCCGCCGGCCGGAATACCTGTTGGACCAGACCGCTCAAAGTCTAGATTGCATTTTTCAAGTTCGAACCCAGGAGTCCAAATTGTGAGTATCGAAGCCCGTCTGCATGAATTGGGGATCACATTGCCGCCCGCGCCCGCTCCTGGCGGACTGTACACGCCGGTTGTGGTCGTGGAAAAAATGGCCTACGTTTCCGGTCAGGTTGGCTATGGTCCCGACGGGAAGTTTATCGTCGGTCGCGTTGGTGAAGATCTGACCGAGGAACAAGGTATCGCGGCCGCTCGAATTGTTGCTCACACGATGCTGGCGACGATTAAAGCGTCACTGGGCAGCCTGGACCGCGTCAAGCGGGTCATCAAAGTCCTTGGATTCGTCAATTCGACACCGGATTTTCACAATCATCCCGGAGTGATGAACGGGTTCAGCAATGCGATGATCGAGGTTTTTGGCGAATCCGGCAAAGCCGCCCGCAGCGCGATCGGCACAGGGATCCTGCCTTTTAACGTTCCTGTCGAAGTTGAAGCCATTCTCGAATTGCATTCGTAAATTTGCCGATCTCCCAAAACAGTTGAAATAATACCGAACGGCTGCGCATCGTAGACGTGGACGAGTTATTTCGTAAGGAGGCGTTGTTGACACAGGATGATAGCAATCGCTGTGAAGACGAGGCCAAATCGCAGGGTTTTGCGCGAGTTATGGTGCAGGATGCCTGCGTCGAGTGGGAAACTGATCTGAAAGGATTTCTTCTGGGGGTGCTCAAGAGTCATCATCTGGCAGAAGATGCGTATCAAAGGACGGTCGTTCGCGCCATCGAGGCGGCTCAAGCCGTTCGGACGGAAACTCTCCGTGGCTGGTTGTTTCGGATCGCTCTGAATGAAGGGCGACTGTTGCTGCGTCAGCGAAATCAAGATGCCGAGCTTCAGGCGAGTTTTTTCGATCAGGGTGCAAGGGATCAGTGGGAACATCAGTCAAGCAGAGGTGCTCAATGGATTTCAGGTCCAGAAATCGTGACATCAGAGGCGATTGAGGCGATTCAGCAGTCACTCTTTCGCTTGCCGGCGGAACAGCAGGAAGTCATTCGCAGAAGGATCTATAAAGATCAGACGTTTGCCCAGATTGCTGAACAGATGCAGTCTCCACTGGGAACTGTACTCACATGGATGCGTCGTGGTTTGCTGCGACTGAAACAGGATTCGCAACTGCGAGCGTTTGTTGATGATTCGACAGAGCTTTGATTTTATTGATACAGGTAGCTAATGAATAATTCAGATCTCAACGAAAACACATCGCTTCAGTCGGCGGACGATGCTTCCGAATGGCTGGCGATGCAGTACGTTCTTGGCGAATTATCCGCAGAACAGGTTGAGCGGTTTGAATCGGCCATGGCAGGCAATGTCGCACTTTGCGAATTGGTTCTGACGGCGACGAAGTTGTCCGCTGGTATCGCCATGGCATTTGAGTCGCAGCAATCAAAAGCATCACCAGTATCAGTTCGTTTCGAGACCGTGCTTGCAGAAAAAACTGTCTCTCCCGTACTTCGTGAGCGACAGGTGTTTGCTCGATTGTCGGTCTTTCTGGCGACGTCTGCCATGGGTCTGGCAGTCTTGACGATGATGACGCTCGACCATTCCAGGACCAGTACTATTGTGTTGCACGACGATGCTGTGGCGGATGCCTTTGCGATGCTGCTCGGTAGTTCTCCGTCGAATGATTTGAATTCCGAGTTCGATGAATTCGTGGAATCCGAGGATCCGATTTCCAGTCTTGTTGCGCCGGAATGGCTGCTCACGGCTGTTGATCTCGACGCGGCAGCCGAATTGGACGATCCTCAAGCAGACAATCCAGAAGATGAATCGAGGATCTTTTGATGCAGCAAAAACATACGTGGATACTGGCGGTTGTTTTGGCAACTGTGTCATTCGGCATCGAGGATGTGTTTGGGTTCGTTCCGGAACCTCCGGCAGAAGCTCCGAATTCTGCCGTGCTGGAAAGCCGCGACAAAACTTCTGACAAGAAATTACGTCCGGAACTTTCCGACGCAGAAGTTGACGCCACACTGAAGTTCGCGGCGGTGCATCACCCGGAACTCAGCCGTTTGCTGGAGCATCTCAGAAAATCCCGCCCTCACGAGTTCCAGCGCGCGACACGGGAGTTGAATCAGCAGATTCAGATACTGCACAGACTACAGGAAAAAAATTCACCTCGTTATTCGCAACAACTGGAGTTATGGAAAACCGATTCTCAAATTCGTGTGCTCGTTGCGAAGTGGTCGCGCACGAAAGACCGGGATTTAGAGCTTGAAATTCGCGAATTGCTCCAGCAGCGCCGCGACATGAAACTCGCACAACTGAAAGTGGAGCAGTTGCGGCTGACGGGGCAGCTGCAGAAGGTGGAAAAACAGATCGCGTCTTTCGAAGAATCATCGGATCCGGAAATTGAACGCGAATGGGAACAACTGGCGAAGAAAACAAACTCAAACGTCAGGAAGAAGGAGTAAGCGTCAGAATGCGACTCATTTGGAAAAGCAGAGTTTTATCGTCGTCTGCGGCTGTAGTTTTATGGTTCTCGGCCATCGCTGTTGCCCAGCCGCCAGCGTCAGATTCTGCGGTACGTGAATCAGTGGTTCTGCGTTTTGCTCAACCTGACGCCAAAGGAGAGGTGCCGGATTTTCAGCAACATGTCGTACCGTTGCTGGGCAAGCTTGGCTGCAACGGTCGCGCATGTCATGGATCGTTTCAGGGACGGGGCGGGTTTCGCCTGAGTCTGTTTGGATACGACTTTGAAGCGGATCACGATGAAGTTTACGGGCGAATTGACCCGGAGGCTCCTGCGGACAGTCTTCTGCTTCAAAAATCGCTGATGCAGATCCAGCACGAAGGTGGTCAGCGAATGAAGGAGGGAAGCTGGGAGCATCACCTGCTGAGTCGCTGGATTGAAGGCGGTGCAAACGGTCGAATTGATGAGCCATCGACATTGGCCAGACTGGAATTGACGCCCTCAGAGATCCTTTTCTCAGCCGAAGGCCAGCAACAGCAAATGAAAGCCGTCGCTGTCTGGTCAGATGGATCCAGTGAAGATGTTACAGCTCTTTGTCGCTTCCAGACGAATGATGATCAGATCGCGGAGATTTCGAAGGATGGATCGGTTTTGTCCGGCATGTCCGGCGACACGCACATTGTTGCATCCTACGATCGCGCGGTCGTGCCGGTACCGGTGATTCGACCGGTCACGGACCAGTTTGGCGAACGCTATCCAGCAACTCCGACGCCAACCAAAGTCGATGAACTGGTCGTCCAGAAACTGCGCAAGGTCGGCATTCTTCCGTCGGATTTGTGTACCGACGCCGAGTTTCTGAGGCGGGTGAGTCTGGATGTGACCGGGACGCTGCCGACCGCGAACGAAGTCCGGGAGTTCCTCGCGGATACGAATCCTGAAAAGCGAACCCGCAAGATCGATGAACTGCTCGAACGACCAGGTTACGTCGCATGGTGGACGACTCGATTGTGTGACTTCACTGGCAACAGCGATGACAAACTCAACAATGTCACACCCGTCAAGGCTGAAGCCTCCAGACAGTGGTATGCCTGGATCGAAAAGCGTGTTCGTGACAACACGCCGTACGACAAAATCGTCGAAGGCATTGTGATGGCAGAAAGCCGCGATCCTGGCGAATCTTATCAGCAGTACTGCGAAAATGTCTCCAAACTATACCACAAGGATGGCCCCGGAGCTGCTGGATATGCAGATCGTACGAGCCTGCCGCACTTTTGGGCTCGCCAGAATTTCCAGACGTCCGAAGATCGAGTCATCGGCTTCGCCTACACATTTCTGGGAACACGAATCCAGTGCGCACAATGTCATAAGCATCCGTTTGATCAGTGGACGCAGGACGATTTCAAACAGTTTGAAGGTTTCTTCAAAGGCACGTCCGCCAAACAAAATACTCGACCTGTCGCGAAGAAAGACTACGACGCGATGGTTGCCCAGTTTGACGGCACGGAAGGCTTGAAAGGCAATGACTTAAGAAAGCTTCTGGCGAATCAGGTGACCACGGGCGCGACGATTCCGCTTGCTGAGGTATTTGCGGTCGAACCAAAATCCGGCCCGGCGAAACGAAACAACAAGAAACAGAAGGAAGGAAAACCGCCGCGTGGCGAAGTTGCTCCTCCCACGGCCAAAATTCTTGCCGGTCCTGTTGTGGATTTATCGGCGTATCACGATGTGCGCCAGCCGCTGATGGACTGGCTGCGTTCACCTGACAATCCGCTGTTTGCAAAAGCGTTTGTGAATCGCGTCTGGGCCAACTATTTCAACGTGGGAATTGTGCAGCCCGCTGACGATTTGAATCTCGCAAATCCACCTGTAAATGCTCCGCTGCTCGACTATCTTGCGACAGGATTTATTGAACACAAGTTCGACATGAAGTGGCTGCATCGAGAAATTCTGAACAGCCGAACGTACCAGTTGAGCTGGATTCCCAATTCTACCAACAGGCTGGATGAGCGCAACTTCAGCCATGCAATTCCAAGACGCCTTCCGGCAGAAATCGCATTCGATATGATGACTCAGGCGACTCTGAATGACGCGAAAAACGCGGCGTTTGTCACTGACGTCAAGCGTCGAGCGATTGCAATTCCAGGTGCTGCGCTCAAGGCCAGGAACGGGAATCCGGCGGACTATGCGTTGACCGTCTTTGGCAGATCGATTCGGGATAGCAACTGCGATTGTGATCGAACAGAAGAACCGAGTCTGCTGCAGACAATTTTTGTCCGCAATGATCAACAGTTGCTGTCAATGATCGACAGTGACAATGGCTGGCTGGTTCAGGTCGCGTCCGATGGCCATCTGGTGTTTCACGCGAAGTCTCAGCCAGAACAGGACTTAAACAAAAACAAAAAGCCGAATCCCGCAAAACGATTCAAGATTCAAATTCAGCGACTGAATGAACGCATCGCTGAGGTTGAAAAGACGGACAACCGTAAGCAGCTTGCAAACCTCCAGGAGCAGCTTAAGAAGATCAGGAAGGCTGCCAAAAACATGGATGCTGTAGCACTCGAAGATGACAAAACGTCTGCGGCCAGTGCTGAAATTGTCGCTGAAAACCCGCAGCCTCAAGTCCCGACCTGGAACGTCACAGAGATCATTAAAGATGCCTGGCTTCGGACGGTTTCACGTTTTCCAGATCCTGAGGAATTGAATACGGCTCAAACCTACATCGCCGAATCCAAAGATCCCGTTGATGGCGTTCGTGGTGTGATTTGGGCACTTTTGAATACTCGTGAGTTTGTTGTGAATCATTGAACAGGAGTTTCTGATGGCATTTTTTCGAACATGTGACGGAGTTGGTCGCCGCGATTTTCTCAAAGCGGGGGTCTTAGGCGGCACAGGGCTGTCGTTGGCCAGCTATTCGCAGCTTCTGGCGGCCAACAATGTGAACCCCGGTGCGAAAGCTAAGTCTGCCATCTTCGTAAATCTCAACGGTGGTCCATCGCATATTGATACATTTGATCCGAAGCCCGATGCGCCGTCGGAATATCGCGGTGAGTTCAATACGATTCAGACCTGTCTGCCGGGCATCGCTATCTCGGAACACTTGCCACGCATTGCAACATGCATGGACAAGTTTACGCTTCTCCGAGCCGTGAGTCATTCCGTAGCGGCACACGAGCTGGGGACCAAGTATGTCAACACGGGAAATCGCCCGTTGCCGTCGCTCGAGTTTCCCGGCTACGGCGCAGTCGTCACAAAGGAACGCCCTGGAATTCCAGAGCTGCCTCCGTTCGTGGCCATCCCCAACAGTGCTCAACGGCCAGGTTATCTGGGTGTGCGATACGCTCCCATGAATACAACCGCCACACCAATCATCGGTGCTCCGTTTCGTGTACGCGGAATTTCTATGTCGGGCGGATTGACAATCGATGACGTCGAACGCCGTCGAAATCTGCTCAGTCAACTTGATCGCACCTTCAGCGACGTGGAACAAAACAGTCAGTTGCTGGAAGGCATGGATGAATTCGGCAAGCAGGCTCACACAGTGATTACATCAGAACGCGCGCGAGAGGCATTTGATATCGGTAAAGAGTCACCGGAATTTTCGAAGCAGTTTGGTTCTTCGTCGCTGGGAGCCAGTTGTTTGCTGGCTTTGCGACTTGTTGAATCTGGCGTCCGCTTCATTACCGTGTCGAACGGAGGCTGGGATACGCATCGCGACAACTGGAACGTCCTGAAGACTCGCCAGCTTCCAGCGCTTGATGATGCGCTGTGCGGACTTTTTAACGGCCTGGCGGAACGTGGCTTACTGGATTCCACAATTGTGTACGTCACCGGGGAATTTGGACGTACGCCGAAAATCAATACCGAGCGAGTTGGCCGCGATCATTATCCTCGCAACATGTTTATGCTGCTGGGAGGCGGTGGTGTCAAAGGCGGACAGGTGCTCGGGGAAAGCGACGAAACCGGCAGTTTACCGAAAGGTGATGGATTTTCCCCGGACGATGTCGCCGCGAGTTTCTACTACGCTTTGGGAATCGATCACACGCAGGAATACCACACGACCACAGGTCGTCCCGTTATGATTGTTCGCAACGGGCAGGTCATTTCAGAACTGTTTGCTTAATTGGACAGCGCCACTTCTATCCGAAGTAGTAGCCCGAAGCGTACGCGAGGGAACGAGTTAGGCACAATCCTCTCTCTCACGCTTCGGGCTACAAAAATGCTCGGTTTTCGCCAAAAGTGAACGGTCGAGTGCATGCCTTCGCAGCAAATCACTGTGCTGCCGGATTAAGATTAAGAGTAGGATTAAGATTAAGAAATCGGTTCACGGCCAAAGGCTGTCACGGATAAAATTGAATCCACTACTTTTGTGCTGCGACAGTTTGGTCCGTATTCTGGTTCGGGATTGCAATGAACGACGTCGTCATACTGCCATCTTCGGAATTCCAGACGCGGATTTCACCGTCGTAGCAGCCTGACGCGATCAGCTTCCGGCTGAGATTAAAACTCATTGTGTAGACCCAGTCATTGTGGCCTTCCATTTTGCGAAGTTCCGTACCGTCGGCTGCTTTGTGTTCATGCAATGCACGGTCGCCGCTTGCGGACAGAATCACGTCGTCAGGAAGAATTTCAATTCGGAAAATGTCACCGCCAAAGCCCGTTATCGCCCGAAGTTCTTTTGCATCCGCAGAATTCCAGACTCGCAGACGGCGGTCACTGCCACCGCTGACCACGGTCGTACCATCGGCCAGAAACGCGGCGGAGTAAACAGATTCGCCATGGCCGCTGAAGGTGATTACTGGATTGCCAGTTGCAGCTTCAAAAATTTTACAGGTCTTGTCGCGGCTGCTGCTCACCAGTCGCTGGCCGTTGGGAGACCAGTTGACGTCCATCACCCAGTCCGCATGATCTTCAATTCGCACGACTTCTTCACCACTCTCGACAGCAACCACGATGATTGACCGATCAGCGCCGGCACTCGCCAGCAACTTTCCATCCGGACTGAAACTCGCAGCAAATACTACGTCTCGGGATCGTACGAGCGTCCTGATGAGTTGCCCATTCGCCGCAGCAAACAATTTCAATTCGCCCAGTTGCCCCGGTGTCCCGGCGGCGACAGCAAGCGTGCTTCCGTCGGCGCTGTATTCGAGGTCGTAAATACGTTCGGCGACGTTGGGAATTCGTCGTACAAGCGCGCCGTCATTGGCGTTCCAGACCAAAACTTCGTGATAACCCGATGACGCGATCTGGCTGCCATCCGGACTGAATGCGACTGCTGTTACAGGAATAGGGACTCGGTACTCTGCAGGCGGCAATGGTTGAGGCTGTTCGGGCATCACTTCAAACAAATCTGCGGTCGTTGCGATACCTGCGTCCAACGGGGATCCAACATCGATCCAGTGTTTGACGACAGCAATCTCGGCTTCAGACAGTGGATCGGCATCTTTCGGCATCGAACCATCTGCCACCATCATCAGCAGAAGTGAATCTGCGCTGTTGTGTGCCGTCACTGCGGCACCTGATTCGCCACCTTTCAGCAGTGCTGCAAAGGAATCCAGATTCAGACGTCCGCCAGGACTGCGAGTGTTGTGACAGGCCACGCAGCGTTGAGCGAAAATCGGTGCGACGTCGCGAGAAAATGACACAAACCTTCCCAGTGGCTCCAATGCTGCTTCCGCCTGACGCCGTGCGATCAGCGATTCACCGGCAATGATCTGAGACTCTGCCTGCAGCTTCTGCAGTGACGGTTCAAGACCCGTCAACTGAGCGTCCAGCATCTTTTGCCAGCGTTCGCCTTCAGCCTTCGCGGTCTGCAATACTGGCTCCTGAGCGTTCAGGGCCGCGAGAGATTCCGTTGCTGCGGTCCATGCAGTTCGCATTGGTTCGGCGGCAGCGACCGCAGCGTTGTACGCCGCAGTTTTTGTTTCCAGGTCCGTTTTAGCGGCCGTAACCTTTGCAACCATTTCGTCGCGACGTGCAGTGACCTGCGTGAGCAGCGAATCTGTGTTGGCCTTTAGCGGTGCAAAACTAGAGATCGCTTTTTCCAACCCTTGAATTGCAGCGGACGCATCCGTCCCGGTAAGCTTTGACGCTTCACGGAGCGTGTTGAGTGAGTTTTCCAGCGAAGCAACAGATCTGGCAAGTGACTCAATCGACGTCGCAGTCGTTTTTAGTTGTTCTTCCTGCGACGTCAGAACAGCATTCATAGCATCAACATCGGCTAGTGCTGCAGCCATCGCGACCTGAGTGGTATTCACTGCTGCATCTGCTGCGTCCAGAGCCGTTTTGGCTTCGGCGATCTTCTTATCGAGTTCCGGTCGCTGAACTGCAATGGCAGCGATCTTCTGTGCCGCATCGGCAGCTTTGCTTCGCCATTCGACGGATGACTTTCGCAGGACCGCGAGCTGATTCTGCAAATGTGTCTCAGCGGTCACCAGGTTGTTCAGGCGTGCCGAAACCTTCGATGCTGCGAAAACAAGCTGATCGGCGGCTTCGTGCTGCGGAACAGATTGAGTTAAATCGGCAAGCTGCCTGTCGAGTCCATCGACAGTTTCCTGAAGCGATTTTAACTGATCGGATTCTGCTGTGGCTCGCTGCTGTGCTTCGTCGAGCTGCTTTTGAAGTTCCTGGACGCGCTGCGTCGCAACAGCGGCTTCGCCCTGCCCAAGAATCAGTTCCTTCTCGGCAGTCCGCTTTTCCAACGCCGTCTTCTCAATCAGACGACGTACTTCTTCTGCACCGGACGACTGCTCTATGACAGGCGATGCGTCACCGCAAAGTCCGGTAACACAGCACTGGCTCAAAAGAAGGAATGCAGCAAAACAACCACGAGGCAGGCGAGAGCGAGGCATTGTGAATCCCCAGAAGGAAGGCGGGAATCGCCATGTTGCAAAAACGCAACACGACAATCAACACTAGGATTCAACTAAACAGAAGCATTGTCAAGCTCACCGGAATCTGCAAACTTCAGCATCTGAAAAATCGCACGATCGGCATCGTCGATGCAATCCCTGCAATTGGACCAGTGTCGAGACCGCGATTAGCCCTTGCGGTGCCGAATTTTGGCTCGCATACGGCGCTTCTTGCGACCAACTTTTCGCCGACCCTTACCCGTCTTCTTCGTTCCCATGAGCCAGTAATCTCCGGAATTCAATAATGAGCCAATTTGGAAGGGGCGAAGAATAGCAGCCTGCCCGCTTCCGTTCAAACGTGATTCACTCGGGTTCTCGATACGAAGCATTTCCGCATTATGTCCATGTCCTCGAAGCTCGAGTTCGCAGACGATTGGCTTCGTCGTCGTTGGCAAAGGCACCGGTGGCGGGATCGAATGTCAGTTTGCGTTTCAGAATCCATGACAACGCCGCCGCATGACAGGCGATATGGGAATTTCGCATAACTTCCGGATTCGCCACCGTCGGCTGTCGAGACTTGACACTGTCAAAGAAGTTTCTGGCGTGGGCCGTAACATCCAGTCCCGTGACCTTTGCGGCTTTGTCCTGCAGTTGACGACGCAGAACATCTGAAGAAACTTCAGTTGCACCGCTGTCGCCGGTCTCCAGCCAGCCGTCTTCGCCCACAAATCGCACCGGACAAGTGCCTAGTTTCGTGATCCAGTTAGGGCCTCGATCGCCAAACGGCGTCGGCAGAAAGTCGAGAATCAGCTTGACGCCGTTTTCGTACATGCAGGTGATCCCGTTCCCAGTCGGTTCATAGGAGATTGGCATGGTATGATCGGCCTGATTGGCCCATTGGCAAAGATCCACGGTGTGTGCGCCCCAGTCCAGCAGCCGTGCACCTGAATCGAAATCATTGTAGCCCCGCCATTTCCCAGTGACGTATTCATGGTTGTATGGACGCAATGGAGCCGGGCCAAGCCACATATTCCAGTCACAGACTGCCTTCGAAGGCGTCTGTTCACCTGGCAACCACGTGATATTCCGTGAAGGAATGTAGACGGAAGCGAACATCGTCTGGAGCTTGCCAAGTTTTCCGCTCTGAGCGATCTCGACTGCCTGAACAAAATTCGGCACGCTGCGACGTTGTGTTCCGGCCTGGAAAATCCGGCCGGTGGTCTTCATGGTTTCTGCCAGTTGCCGACACAGATCGATTGTGAGTCCGCAGGGTTTTTCACTGTAGACATCTTTGCCCGCTCGAGCGGCCAGCATCGACGCATCGGCGTGCCAGCGGTCACCTGTTGCGATCAGCACGGCATCGATATCCTGACGGTCGAGCAATTCTCGAAAATCGGCGTACAATTGGCAATCGGACGTGCCGTAGTGCTTATCGACCAGTGTTTTACCGGCATCGCGACGACTGGCTTGAACATCGGCGATTGCCACGCATTTCACGTCAGCAAGCCCCAGCATCGCCTGCAGGTCGTAGGTACAACGTGGCCCGATACCGATCACGCCCAGCGTGATTTTTTCGCTGGGAGCAACCGAATTGCCGCGCCCAAGGACGTGCGCGGGAAGAACCAGCGGTGCGGCTGCGGCTAATGAAGTTCCAAGAAACTGCCTTCGTGTATTGCCGTGTTTGTTTATCATAGATTCACCGTATTCCTGAAGTGAAAGTGATTGATTCTGATTCAGCGACACGGCTCGAAGCCTGCCTTGGTTCGTTCTAACCGCATCCCGTCCGAGAATCAAGCGGGGTCGATTTACAAATCCTGACCGAAGCCAATTTGACGGACTACCTCAGTTTCCGACAATTCCTGCTGTACGCCACCACTGAAGTGACTGTCCGGGAGTTTTTCACGAGGAAAAGGACAGGAAAATTTGGGACAGGAAAATTTACGAATGTTGTAACGAAAAAATCGAGGGAATCGTTCAAACAAGCCAGTGGTGTCGAGATTCGAATTTCAAATCTACGCTCGCAAATTGCGAGATTGTTGTGAAGCACGAATCTTCGTGGAAAACCCTGTCATTACTTCGGTGGAATCAAGCGAATCGCGCGCAGATCGATCAGCGCCGTCGTTGGAGTCTCCGGAGCCGTGATAGTAAGTTGATTGCGACCTCGATGAAGATCAATCGTTCCCGCTTGCCACGTTTGATAGTGATCCCACGTTCCGCTGCCTGCGACGCGGGCGGTGAGCATTCGGCCCCCGGTGGAGAACTTGATCAGGCTTCCGGCCGCGCTGTCGTCACAGGCGAAGTCAAATTCGACAGTCCAATGCCCGGTTTTCGGTACTTCGAAGGTCCACTTGGCATAATCATCGGTGGATGACCAATAGCCGAGGTTTCCATACTTCGGTTCAAAGACCAGATTCGGCCCGTAGATCTCCGCCGCCGATGCGGGCAGAGTGATTGTTCCGTCAGCATTGGCAGCGACGAATAGTGGTGTGTTTCCATCAAAGCGTTTCCATGGGGTTCCAGCGGACTGCACAAATGCAATGACGTTGGTCAGATCCTGTCCGGACAGATCCTTCTCCAATCCCTCGGGCATCAATGATCGTTTCGATGCGAGCAATTCTTCAATGTCGGCTCGTACAACCGTCTGTTCTTTGCCATCGTTGCCGATCAAAGTCAGACTGCCGCCGGTTTCTCCCTTGAGCATGCCGATATGCTGCAGTCCGTCTTTCGTGACAACCGTGTAGACCAGAAACTTCGTTTCGACCGCGCGATTCGGATCCAGAATCGCGGTGAGCATTGCGTCGGTCGATCGATCCTTCAACGCCGCGAGATCTGCTCCGACTTCTTTACCGATGTCCTGCAGGCGGTGACACGCGCTGCAGCGTTTTTCAAACACCGCGCGCCCGGCGACGGCGTCGGATGTCAAATTTGAAATCTGAGATTTGAAATCTTCAACAACCGCAGTGCGGGCTGATGGCGTTTCTTCGCCGAAGAGCTTCTTCGCAATGGCACGGATTTCGTCGTTACGTTGATTCAACAATCCGTCTCGCTGAGTCGCATCGAAGTCTGTCATCGAGATTTGGCCCGATTTGACCGCTTCCAGTGCCTGCTTCGTGGTCGATTCGCGACTGAGGAACGTCGCAATAACCTTGCTTCTGACTGCTGGAGGAAAGCTGTTCCAGTGAGAAAGTAGCTCACCAATAGTATCGTTATCCGCGCGCTGCGCCGCAACGTTCGCTGCCGCAATCTGAATGGTTTGCGGCGTCTGCGGCGTGAAGAATTCAGCGGTGTCCAGCGAGGCGTCGCCCGTGAATCGTTCGGCAATGTCGGCAAAGCGAATTGCGGCAGATCGTTGATCCTCATCGTGCGATTCATCTCGAGCGGATGTCATTGCCGCATCAAGTGCGGACTTCAGGACGGCAATGAACGCAGCATCGTTCTTTATCACATCAACGGTGCCGCTGATCATCTTGTTGAGCGTATTGCCAACGATCTCCAACCGCGTGGCCGGTGAATGCGCGTGAATCGTCGCTACAAGCTGCTTCAACGGACCGGCGAGTTGATCGCTCTTCCCCATCGCCGCCGCCTGAGCCAACAGCATCCCGAGAAGTTCTTCGTTGAGGTCGTCTGCGGAAGCATTCAGCGTTTCCTTGAGAACACCGCCGATGTTATCCGGCGTGAGCGAAGAAAGCCCGCCGCTTCGCAGGAAGCGGTCGTCGAAGTTGTGAAGCAGCATTTGGCCAAGTAGAGTCGCTCCACTGTCCGCTTTAAACTCACCAAGACTGAGGATAAGTTGGAGACGGACGGCGGAATCCTGATCATCGACAAGATGTCTGATTTTATCCAGAAAATCTGCTTCGGCATTCTCGAATGCTGGTCCGATGGATCGGAGGACTCCTGCAATGAAGCCGGGTGTTGGTTTCCGTTGAAACAACGTGGCGATGACCGTAGTGGGATTCGCTTCGATACTCTCGTCTTTTATAGAGATCCCCGCAATTGTGGCAGCTGCCTGGAGTTGAATAGCAGGCCTTGTTTTATCAAACAGCAATAGATGCAATGGTCCACAGGTTGCGCCGTTGCCAATTGCCTCATCGCTGCGATGCAGTAGAATCCTCTGCGTCGTGTCACGCCACCAGCCATTAGGACTTTCGAGACGCTTGACGAGATCAGCAATCGGAATCTCATGCCAGGGTTGTTCAAAGTAGCCTTCACGAGTAGGTGAGCGGTCGGGCACCAGCCCGCCGGTACGATTGGCGGCTGCGCCGTTAGTACTGTCGGTCGCGCGAGCGTCTGGTTTCACTGTATCGATTGGTTCTGAAGGATTCGCAGTCGGTGTACCGGAGGGCTGACGCCCACCGCTCGCCGCCGCACTGCAACATTCATTCGCAGGCACAATCCGCCAAATCCTGCCGCGATCATTTCCCGCGTACAGATTCATCTTCCGCTGATACTCCGGTGGGATCCATTCCGGATGTTCGATCACCGCGCGGTACATGTCGGCAATCCACAGCGCTCCATCCGGGCCGGTGCGGATCATCGTCGGACGAAACCAGTTGTCGGACGATGCGAGGAACTCCGACTCCTGCTCATCAGGCGCGCGCTGGCCTGAAAATCGGTAACCATCGCGAGTCATCACCAGCCGCGACACAAGATTGTGCACTGGCTCCGAAGTGAAAGCGTTGCCATAGTACTGTTCGCCGAGATACGAGTCTCGATAGATCATCGTGCTGCAAGCGGATGTGAATCGATCGACGCTCCCGAAATCATTGAATCGAGCCAGTGTGCGGCTGGTCGGATAAACGGGAGCCGCTCCCGGAATCTCTGACACCTGAGCTGTCACCTGTGAAATCCCCGCATGTGGATTCCGTCGCACGTAGCGATCTTCCAGTACATATTGATAGATCGGATTGGAGTTGTTATTGCCGAACCAGTTGCCGAAGTCGTCACGCTCGCGACCGAACTGAGTCTGCCCGCTGACGGTGTCGAGACCGTTTGTATCCGGATGTATTCGAAGATCACGACCGCGAAGGGAAACAGGCTGGCGAGCGGAGGGTGTCAGCCCTCCGGTACGATTTGCACTTGAAGTTTCAGCCGTTTTCGCATCGGGTGCAGCCGATGTACTGGCGGGCTGACGCCCACCGCTCGCCTGTTCGCCAGGGATGTATCCTGTTCCCGCGATTTCGCCGCCACTGTCCCCGTTCGCCAGATACAGCCAGCCATCCAGTCCCCAGCGGAGACCGTTCACGCGGTGCTGCTGATTGCCTTCTGTGAATCCCTGATAAAGTGTTTCGCGCAGATCCGCCTTGCCATCGCCGTCAGTATCTTCCGCGTAGAAAATCTCCGGAGCCATCGTGACGATCACACCACCGCGCCAGCACTGAATGCCATTGGGAAACGCAAGCCCGTCGAGAAACGTGGTCGCTTTGTCGTAGACGCCGTCCTGGTCGATGTCTTCGAGAACACGAATCCGGCCCGCCGCCCGGCGAGCGGAGGGTGTTAGCCCTCCGGTAGAATCCGCAGTCTTGTCGTCCTGAGTTTTCGCGTCTGGCGTATTCGTAGTACCGGCGGGCTGACGCCCACCGCTCGCCGACGCGTTCCCTTGTGGATAATCCCCCATTTCGACAACCCACAGCCGTCCGCGTTCGTCCCAGTCGAAGGCCACCGGATCGTGAATCAGCGGTTCCGATGCGGCCAACACGACGCGTAAGTCGGGCTTCGTCGTCATGCATTTGAGCGAATCTTCGGGACTTTTCGGAGCCGGAAAGTCCTGCTGCAGTTTCCCTGAATAGAACTCATACGGCATGAGCTTTTGTACGGCATCGCAGAGGACGTCTTCAGCCTCCGGTGCCAGGCGAGTCGGGCGGCGATAGTAAAGCATCGACGAATCGCATTCATAACCCCCTTCGCGAAGTAATCGAGCCGACGCGATGTAACACGGCACGTCGTTGCTGTACGCATTGATCCACAGCCGATCACCGTCGAACATGTCGTTCATGCGAAGCGAATAGTCGACCACAACTTCGCCACCCAGAAACACGATCGCCAGATCGTCGCCGAAACACCATGTCTGAACGGGATAATCTGGAATCGTTTTCGGGATCTCTTTTCCTTCGTCAAGCATGTTCAGAAAATAGCGTGCTCGCAAACCGGTGACGTCGGTATTTTTCGCCTGCTGTTCCCAGTCCTCCCGCGACGGCAGCGGCCCCAGTGGCAGGTCGATTCGAGCCATGTTGCAGGCGATCTGCGGGTCGATGCGATGCATTGCGATTCGGCGAGCGGAGGGTGTGAACCCTCCGGTATGAGTCGAGTTTGGCGACGCGGAACCAGAAGGATTCGCTGGCGATGTACCGGCGGGCTGACGCCCATCGCTCGCCAGGATGCGCGTCACCTCATCTGCCATCGTCCGTCCATGCATCTGCGCCTGCTCATGGGTTCCTCTCGGCGACGGGTTCGCATCTGCTCCGCAGCCGATCGCAATCAACGCCACGGCACCGGGATGATCGGCTTCCAGCATGTCCGCCGCGAAGCCGGCCCAATCGCCCGAGATCTGATTGAATTCACCGGTTTCGGTTGTGCAGTGACACGCATAATTCGCCAGAACGACGATCAGCTTGCCGTCTGTGTCATGCGCTGCCAGCACGGGAACGCGTTTATCCGTCGGTCCATCGGGAGTTTCGCCGAAGTCCGTCCAGCGGCCATCGGCGATGACGCGTCGATTCATGGCGAAACCCGCTTCGCCGAAACCATAGGACAGATACCCCGGCCGCCGCGCTGCGATTGCCTGATCAACAACTTCAACAAGTTTTTCAATGAGTTCAGTTTCGTATTGTGCCAACCGCGCGGCCTGATCATCTGTTACTGCGGTCAGAATATTCGGTGCGAAACCACGCAACCACGGCGCGGAGTGCGAATGGGTGGACGAGGTTGCGAATCGCTCGCGGATGATACCGTGCTTTTCAGCGACTCTGGCAAAGACAGCTTCGGTGATTTCGAGCGGAACGCCGCAGTTATCGACGGTGACTAAAATGGCGAGCGGGGCGGCGTCAGCCCACCGGTCCGAGTTTGGCTGAGGCGTTGTACCGGTGGGCCGACGCCCACCGCTCGCCAGATCTCCCCCGATCACCAGCGCTCGCGCATGAATCTTCGCCGCAACGCCGTCCGATTCCTTCGTACGATTGCCGTAGCCGGTGAGTCGCACGGGGTAGTCGGGCGTGATATCGACAACAGCCGCGCCGATGGGGACTGGTTCAATTGCACGATCTGCGTCGAGCGGGGCGGAGTCAGCCCCCTGATTTTCGTTTCCGTCCGTCTGGGCCTGCACACCACAGGCAACGCAAAACACAAGCACGACAGCAAGGCGCAATATCGACATCGGCATTGAAAATCTCCGAACCGAATACCGGAAGGAAAAAGGTATTATCAGCAATCCAGAAGTATAGACGCTTGCAATTCAAGTCGCACGTCCAACTAAGAAGATGCAACATAGATGACGTGATTCGGCGAGCGGTGGGTTTCAGTCCACCGAGTGGTACGCATGTGTCTCAGAGGGCTGACGTCGCTCCGCTCGCCGGGAATCATTTCTCGCCACGTCGAGTATAATCTCCGCACAATCGGCGTGAAGACTAAACTTTTGGATTCGTGGCGACTATAATTTACGTCCTGTTCGCAACTTCAGCGCGGGCCGAAAAATTGGGACCAGAATTCCACACCACAGGTGAAGTGATGATCATTCAAAAAGACTACAAATTCTACGCCGCCCATCGCAATGAAACGCTCAAAGACAAATGCAGCAATCTGCACGGCCACCGTTACGGGCTGCGTTGTTTCTTTGAAGTCGAACGTGACGGCGATATCAGCACGCTGTTTGGTGCATTCGATGAGAAAGTTGAGCCATGGCTGAAAGAGTTTTACGACCACGGAATGCTCATCAACATCAACGACCCACTGCACGAAACATTGAACGACCACTGCCGACGTACCGGAGAAACTTTCAAAATGAAACTCTTCGATGGCCCGACCAGCGTTGAGAATCTGGCATGGATGATGTTTACCGAAATCACGGAAATGGGATTCCGTCTGTCACACATTGAAGTCCGCGAGACTGATACCTCTGTAATCTCGTACACACGCGAAGACTGGATTCGAGACAATCGCTACTTTGCGTCCGTGCGCAGCCCGGCGGTTGCAACTCCGGCATCATTGAGCGGAAAATGAGTGTCCGATTTGTTCGAAGCTGACGTCGCCAGACGGCGGACAACCACAATGGAATACCTTGAAAGTCGGCTCATTCGACAAATCGATGCTGCCGCCGTTCAGCAACTGGGGATGCCCGGACTGCTGCTGATGGAGAACGCCGCGCGCGGTGCCTGCGAAGTTCTGGAATCCCGTGAGCCGCAGGGGGAAATTATCATTCTGTGCGGCCCCGGCAATAATGGCGGCGATGGTCTCAGCATGGCACGCCTGCTGGCCGCGAACGGAATTGAAAGCGACGTCTACCTTGTGAGCGCCGGTAAGACACTCACCAACGACGCGCAGTCCAATTTTGATTTTCTGCAAAAAAGTGGGATCAAAGTGCGGGCTGGCGATGCAGAATCCATAAAGGTTGTCGTGGCTGGCCTGACTCCCGACGACTGGATCGTTGACGCACTGCTCGGCACGGGAATCCGTGGAACTCTGCGCAGTCCTTTCCACGAAATCGTGGAATCCGTGAATCAATCCGCCGCGCAGGTACTGTCCGTCGATGTGCCGTCGGGGCTGAATGCTGACACCGGCGAACCTTGCGGCGTGGCCGTTCGGGCCGATGTCACTGTGACGTTTGTGGCGACCAAGGCTGGCTTTCGGTTCGAACACGCATCGCCATATCTTGGCCGCATTGAAGTTCGACAGATTGGGGTTCCACAAAAATGGCTGGCGGCCTGGTGCAAAAGGCATGAAGATTGTGGGCAAGCGTAGTGGCGATATGCCTGGTCAAGGCTTCGTGACAGTTTTGCGTTTCAGCACGATAAACAGTCCGTGCGAATCATTCGGAACAATCTCCCATCGCTCGGGTTCTTCCTGCAGTTCCCGCACCTGATCGATCGTTCGAATTTCGCTGTAGCGATGACCGGTATCGATCACGATATAGTCAGTATCTGCAGGAACTCCTGGCTGGTAGTCGTTGACGGCACGCAAATAGCCACTGTAATCGTACGATCGCTCAAAGTGAGTCAGTCGCGTATGAACAAAGTCGGTCGATGCAATTCTCGCATTGATTGGTAACGTTGCCAGAATCTTTCTGAATTCTTCCCCGCGTTCGCCGGGAACATAAAGTCTTCGCCAGCCGAACGGAGAATCATGAGACCAGAAAGTGGTTCCGAAGGGCATCAGCGAACCAGTGACCGCTGTGAATGCTGCGCACAGGAATGCCAGTCGAGCGACACTCACGGCGTTTTTCGAACGCAGACTGGCCGCTGCCGCCCAGAACAGCACCGGTAGCAGCGGAGCATGAAAATGGTGAAACGGGATCGGTGGGATTTCTGACAAAGTGGAAACGTCCGTCGCCCCGGAACTGTTTCCTAATTGAATCAGGCTCAACATACAAAACGTCGCCGCACCACCGATCAGATAGACAGGTCGCCGCAGCGGACTCAGACCAATCGGCAGTGTGAGAACAATCAGGTAGAACAAAGTCCTCAGGCTGAACAACTGCGATAAAACTTTGCCGGGTGTGCGCAGTGCCGTTCGGATCAAATCTCCGGGACTATTGCCAAGATCGCCAAAATAGCGACTGTAATGCACCGCATCTCCGCCGCGGAATGCCGGAATCACAACCAACACGGCGAGCAATACCCAGGCAACGGCAAAAAGTACCAATCCCACGCTCCAGCGAGTAAATCGCTTTGCGTCCTGTTCCGGCAACGCTTCCGAATTTTGGTACGCGATCAGAAATAAAACGGCTCCAATGGATCCGACGACCAAAGCAAAGTCTTCCTGCGTCGTCAACGCAATCAGGAAACACAAAGACGACGGCATCAGGCGGCGACGTTCGGCAAAATCGATCCCCCAGAACAGAAACGGAAGCCCGTAACAACTTGGGCGCAGCGTTTTCAGATCAATCGCGATGTCCAGAAAGTGCATCGGGAAGAACAACAACCACGCCAAGCCCAGCCACATCGCTGCGCGCGGACTTCCTGAATAACGCAGCGCGATGGAATAGATCGGTACGACGCAGACAGCCATCGAACACGACGCCACAAATTCCATCAACAAATAGGACGGCCAGATTCTGTGCAAAGGGAGCAACAGCAAATGGATGACCTGAATATGTTCGCCAAGAAAAAGTCCCTGATCCAGATAACTGCGAAATCCTTTGCCGTGCCAGACGTTCCAAAGATGCTCTTCATACATGGCCGAATCACCATGCGGAACCAGGAGACCGGCGTAGAGACGTTCGTTCATCCAGAAAGAGATCGCTTCCCAGCAGATCGCGGCGAAGATCAGAAAAATCAGCTCACGCGGCCAGAGATTTCTGGCACGGCCACTTTGATCCGTCACCGGAGATACTCGCCCACTTCCGATGGTGTTGCATAATCCGTTTACTGACAAAGCCCCGATGAACGCAGCCAGCAAGGGCGTGGTGAGCTGCAGGAAATTCAACAGTTCCGGATTCGTGATCGAAGTGCCTGCAAACCAGACGACCAGCCACGCTGCCGACAGTAACCACGGTCGGGAAATTTCCGTGACCACGGAGAGAAAAGCGATCTTGAATCGACCTGTGTAACTACTGGCTGCGGGATTGACCGAACGGCGTGCATTCCAAGCGCTGAATGCCGTTGCGGCAAACACCAGGCCAGCCGCGAAGCGCAGGAATACCGACAGCCAGGAAAGCTCAATTCGTCGTTCGCCGACGAATCGCACATCCAACGATCCACCGAATGCCGACACAACGGACTGACCAATGTCTCGCGGCCAAAATCCATCACTAAGTTGAGTTTCCGTCAACACGATCCAGGCCATGCTTGAGATCAGCACGCAGCCACCTATGGCCGTTAAGGTCGTCGGCAATGCCCTGGAACGAGATTGAATCATTTCCCTTCCACTTCCGTTTTTTCTGCCGCGATCAGGCGGAATTAGTGCAAATGTGCAGGTTCCAGAAACGTGATCCCATACGCCAGCAATACGCCTGCCATGAGTGCCACTGTGAGGCGGAATCTGTTGTGAGCATGAAACTCCATTTCCGGCAGCAAATCGCTCAATGCGATGCATAGGAACACGCCCGCCGAAAACGCCAGCACGGAACACACAACCAGATCCTGCATTCCACTCAACTGCCGGATCCCCAACATAAACAACACGACACCGATCGGACACATCGTCGAAAAAATCAGGTTCACGAAAAAACGTGATTGACTCGTCCAGCCGCTGCCGGCCATCAAAGACGTAATGGAAACAGCATCAAGCGGTTTGTGCAAAATGATCGCCAAAAACGTGCCGAAACCATAAAACGTAACCTGCGACGAAGACCGCGAGGCGGCTTCTACGCTTGCGGCCA
>Ga0335397_10002359_pt1 | contig 25762 bp, 12 predicted proteins | sample MAT04_FD_205740 | JGI IMG/M metagenome (GOLD analysis project Ga0335397, IMG submission 205740) | Freshwater microbial communities from Lake Fryxell liftoff mats and glacier meltwater in Antarctica - MAT-04 (spades assembly) (version 2) ... | reverse complement strand
CTCCCGATGGTGGTAAATTTTTAACAAATATGCCTATGCACATAAATGGTGTAATGATGCAAAATGGAAAAGATGTTGATGTAAATACGCTGGAAAACTATCTTGGTGCAAAAGCACACATGGTGGTAGTTAGCTTAGCCGATAAAAAATATTTACATGTACACCCAAGTGTAGAAGATGGCAAATTTGATTTGCATACCACATTTGATAAACCCGGTCTTTACCGTGGATGGATCCAGTATCAATCTAAAGGAAAGGTATATACAAGCGATTTTGTTTTCAATGTTGCCGAAGGTAGTGCTGGCACCAATTAAAAAAATAAATAGTGCTTCAAATGACTTTGCTTTAACGACATTGGTAACTGCATCTTAAATAATAGGTGGAAATAATGGCCGCTTCATCTGTATAAAAATATAGTATTAAACTATTTGCATTTCTACCATATGCACTGCCAGTTCTAAAAAAACACTGATAAATATTGGTCTGTCAATTGCATTACAATGTAACAAACACATCAAAAAAATAAACAACATTAATCAGTCATTATAAATATTAAAATTATGAAAAAGTACATTTTAGCAGCAACTGTTTTTGCAAGTGCAATGGCAATACAATCCTGCAACACAGAAAGTAAAAAAGAAACTACCACCACCATGGATGGCATGGAGCACAAAGACTCAATGAAAATGGATGACATGGACCATGGCAAAATGGGAGGCATGCACGGCAGCATGAAGAACATGAAAATGACCGGAGATTTTGATTATGATTTTGCAAACACCATGATGATACACCATCAAAGTGCTGTTGAAATGGCAAATGATGTATTGGCAAAAGGAAATAATGCAGAAGTAAAAAAAATGGCTCAAAATATTATTACTACACAGGAAGCAGAAATAGCAACGTTTAAAAGTATTCTTGCAAATTATAAGATGCCTGAAATAAAAAAAGAATCGGGCGGAGCACACAACGAATTGATGGAAAATATGGATAAAATGGAAGCTAAAATGAAAGCAGTACCTATGACTGGAAATGCAGACAAAGATTTTTTAATGATGATGATACCACACCATGAAAGCGCAGTAACGATGGGGGAAGATGAATTATCGCATGGCAATAACATTGAGTTAAAAAAAATGGCTCAGAAAATTATGGAAGATCAGAACAAAGAAATTAAAGAATTTAAAATGCTACTTTCAAAATTGAAATAATAATTTTTACTGTTAGTATTTTTAGATAAAAATTACCAATACCAATGCTGGATAAACTAATTCAATTTTCGCTGCGTAACAGGTTATTTGTGCTGGCTTTTGCTGCGTTAATAATGGTTTATGGAATTTTTACTTTAGTTAATTTACCGTTAGATGTGTTGCCCGATTTAAACAGGCCAAGGGTTACTGTTTTTCTTGAGGCAAATGGCATGGCTCCCGAAGAAATTGAAGCGCAGATAAATCTTCCGGTAGAAACTTCTTTAAATGGTGCGCCCGGTGTGGAGGTCGTAAGATCTGTAGCCACACCGGGTTTGGGAATGGTGTTTGTAGAATTTGACTGGAATACAGATGTGTACAGAGCAAGGCAATTAACTGCAGAAAAATTACAATCAATACAATTACCCAAAGGTGTAACGCCACAGCTTGGCCCCATAAGTTCCATCATGGGGCAAATAATGATGGTAGCTGTAACAGGTGATACAACATCGCAGTCTGCGTTAAGAACCATTTCAGATTTTACCATCAGAAGAAGATTGATGAGTATTAAAGGTGTGAGCCAGGTAATACCAATTGGAGGAGAAAGGTTACAATATCAGGTACTGGTTTCATCAGAAAAATTAAGACAGTTTAATATTAGCATAGATGAAATTGACAATGCGCTTCAACTTACCAATCAAAATACAACCGGTGGCTTTTTTAATGATAAAGGGTCAGAAGTATTAATTAGAAACATAGCTAGGGCAAATACGTTAGATGATTTAGCCAATACCGTTATTGTAAACAAAAATAATGCACCTGTATTATTGAAGCAGGTGGCAGAAGTAAAATTTGGTGGTGCTGTAAAACGGGGCGATGGTTCATTAAATGGTAAACCTGCCGTTATTTTAAATATAGAAAAACAACCAGGCGCAAATACCGTTTCGTTAACAGATGACATTGAAAAAGCAATTGCTGAATTACAGATTTCTTTGCCGAAGGATGTAAAAATTCAAACAAATGTTTTTAAGCAAAAAGATTTTATTGTAAACTCCCTTACCAATGTAGAAGTAGCTTTAAGAGATGGATTTATTTTAATAATTATTATTTTATTTTTATTTCTGCTCAATTTCAGAACTACTATAATTACTATTACTGCTATTCCGTTATCATTAATTATTACTGCTATTGTTTTTAAAATGGCAGGCATTTCTATAAATACTTTAACCTTGGGTGGCTTGGCTATTGCCATTGGCGAGTTGGTGGATGATGCTATTGTAGATGTAGAAAATGTGTTTAGAAGATTAAAAGAAAACTGGGTAAGCCCTCAGCCAAAACCATTGATGAAGGTAATTTATGAAGCAAGCAGCGAAGTGAGAAATTCTATTGTATATGCTACTATTATTGTAGTATTGGTTTTTCTTCCATTGTTTTATTTACAAGGTATTGAAGGAAAAATATTTGCACCATTAGGTATTGCGTACATTACTTCCATCATTGCATCATTAATAGTTTCATTAACCGTAACCCCTGCCCTATGCAGTTATTTATTAGGTAAAGAAAAAAGTTTACGCCCGGTAAATCTACAATTTTGGAAGAAGAGGAAGGTGCCAGAAACAACCGCTACTTCGCACGGTGATGATGACAGCCCTTTAGTAAAATGGTTAAAAAGACAAGATGCCAAATTATTACATCATGGTTTAAAGCATCCAAAATTTATTATAGGTGGTGCTATTGCTTTAATTGTTGCAGCAACTGCCATTGTTCCATTTTTTGGCACTGAATTTCTACCCCCTTTTAACGAAGGCAGTTTTACCATAAATGTTGTGGCACCTGCAGGAACTTCATTAGAAGAAAGCAATAAAATAGGCACAATAGCAGAACAGCAAATTTTAAAAATTCCTGATGTGCTCCTTACCTCTCGCCGCACAGGCAGAGCTGAATTAGATGAACATGCTGAGCCACCCAATTATACAGAAATTGATGTGGCGTTAAAAGATAAACACAGAAGTATGAAGGCTGTTTTAGCCGATATTCGTACCAATCTCGAAGTATTAAAAGGCAGTAATATTAATATTGGTCAGCCTATTTCCCACCGTTTAGATCATTTGCTATCAGGCGTACGTGCACAGGTTGCTATAAAAATATTTGGTAACGATTTAGCAGAGTTGCGCAACAATGCAAATGCTATGAAAGAAATACTTAGCACGGTAAAGGGCGTTGTAGATTTACAAGTAGAGAAACAGGTGTTGGTTCCTCAGCTTTTAATTAAAATTGATAGGCTTGCATTGCAGCGTTACGGTTTGCAAGCAGGAAAAGTGGCAGATGATTTAGAAATATTTTATAATGGAAAAGTAAGTAGCCAAATATTAGATGGGCAAAAAACATTTGATATTTTACTAAGAGCCAATGATGCTGACAGAAGCAATATTGAAAGCATAAAGAACACACAAATATCTTTAGCAAATGGTACACTTATTCCCCTTTCACAGATAGCTACAATAGAAATAGAGAATGGAGTGAACGCTGTATCGCACGAAAATACACAGAGAAGAATTGTAGTAAGTGCAAATGTGCAGGGGAGAGATCTAGGTACAACTGTAAAAGAAATGCAGGCAAAAGTAAAGGCACAATTAAGATTACCTCAAGGGTATTATTTGCAGTGGGGCGGTCAGTTTGAAAGCCAGCAATCAGCATCAAGATTAATAGGCTTATTAAGTATTTTTTCTTTGCTGGGAATATTTTTATTGCTGTACAGTCATTTCAAATCTTCACGCATTGTTTTACAAATAATGTTGAACATTCCACTTGCCCTTATTGGGAGTGTGATAGCAGTGATGCTGACAGGCGGTGTATTTTCAATTGCTACTATGGTGGGTTTTATAACACTTACGGGTATTGCAAGTCGCAATGGAATAATGATGATATCTCATTACATTCATTTGGTGCAACACGAGGGAGAAACGTTTGGCGATAAAATGATTATTAGAGGCTCTCTTGAAAGATTGGTGCCAGTATTAATGACAGCCTTGGTAGCGGCTTTGGCTTTGATACCGCTTACACTAGATGCTACTGCTCCTGGTAAAGAAATTTTGTACCCTGTTGCTACCGTCATCTTAGGCGGGTTAATAAGTTCTACTTTGCTTGATATGATTGTGACACCGGTTGTGTTTAAACAATTTGGCGAAAAGGCCTTAAAGAAATATTTAAAAGAACAACAGCGGGATGAATTTAAATAGCAGGATTAAAAAGAATAAACCAAAGCAGTTTTTATTTCTTTTAAAAAGTTGATTGGTAATTTTACCTGTTTCCGGTTTTTCAACATTGCGCACCTGTCAATATCTACAGCTGTGAAATAAGTAGTAGACTACCCCTAAAAAATCCGCCTTGTTTTTAACAAGACGGATTGAATATTTTTATTAAAATAAAGCAGCACCAGACAATCCGGGAAATGTATTTTCTACTGTAAACTTTTGTAGTTGATGCTAGTTAAAAGTTTAATTTCAAAACCTGTTTATTCAAAAATAAATTTCCCCAACCATAGTTTTTTATAATCATCATCATTACCAATATAGGTTACACTGTTTTCCTTTTCATCGGTTAATGGGTTCAACCCAAGCCGTACATAATATTTTTCATTACCCAATACTTTAAAATCGCTGATGGTATTATTTGCCAAATCAAGCTTGGTAATACGTGGAAAATATTTTGCCCTGTAGGTTGGTTTTTCATCAATGTATGCATCAATAAAATTATCGTAACCTTTAAAGCCTTTGGGTTCTAATAGAATCCAATAAACGCTCTTACCGTCTTTAGATGGGCGGAATGATTGCGCTACTGAAAATATTTCACTCTTTTTTTCCGTATTCATTTTTTTAGTTCCGAATTGTGTTTTTAACTGCCCATTCTGATCAAAGTAAAAGCAAATAATATCCTCATAAGATTTTACAGGGTTGCCCATTCCAAGGTTTACTTTACTTATTAGTTGGCCTGCGACAAGGTATTCTTCACTATTAGTAACGTAAAAACTATTGATCAGAAAATTCTTTCCTTTATATGGATCTGCACCTTTATCAGAAGCGGCAGTTTTAAATTTTGATTTAAAGTCACTTACAGGAGTGTTGGTTGCAAAGATGAGCTGGCTACCGGTAAACTTTAGCATGTGGAAATTATCCATTTTGTCATCAGCTTTTTTATTCCATTTTTCATCTCTGTAATTTTGTGCCTCCTTGTAACAAGGATTACTTATTTCTGCAACATAATCGTCAAACACTTCATCAAAACTGTCATTTTTTTTGGTGGATGTGCCACAGAAAAAAACAGAACCATTTGCTTCCTGCACATTAGTGATAAGCATGTTTGTAGATGGGCTTTTAAAAATTACTTTATTTTTCAATTCGCCCTGTGCCGAATAATGCAGGTAAGTATATGCCGTTAAATCTGCTTCAGTTTTTTTAGGTGCAAATATCATTACAACATCACTATTGCCGAGTTGGTTAGTATATACAAGCGATTGTGAGCCGGTAATATCAATTGCTTTTTCTGTAATATTCAAGTCGCTGGTCACACTTAAAATATAAAAATCATTTTCATCTTTTTTTCCTTCTGTAGCGGCAATTACAAACAAGGTTCCATCTTCTTCACTGTTAAAAGCAGCATAGCCATAATATTTACCATTATCATTTTTTACTTTCACAGTTTTTGCTGTAAGCGTTTTATCAAATACATAACGCTGCTTTTTATAATCCCACTTGGTGTTAACGGTGGTTGTGCTAAGTTTAAGTTTCATGCTCAATACATCAAACGAACTGCATCCCCCAACATAAGCGGCATAACGTGTTTGCGTTTTATCGGGCATTGCAGCTGCTGATAATTTTGGTTCAGACACTTCCTCATTTTTTACAAAATTCAATTTATTGTCAAAGATGTACGTCTCATAAAAAACTTCATTTTTCTTTTTATCTCCTCCCATTTTATAAGTTACAAGATAGTTACCACCGCTATTATCAGTATCGGTGATAAATCCACTTTTTGCTTTTTTAGAAAGATCCTGTACCCCTTCCTGTGCTTTTACAGGATTAGCATTAAAACAAAAAATAAACAAGGCTGTAATAATGTGTTTCATAATGTTTTTTTTAAGATTTAAATGAAGAATTTATATTTAAACTGATGAAAATATATAGGCATCCTGATTACATACCTATAAAACAATATTACCTGATATTAATTAGTAAAAAAGTGTGAAATAAGTAGTAGAGAAAATTATAGAAACTACCGCAACCCTCCCATCCTCAAAGCTTCCATTTTATTACCTGCATGTAATTTTTCGTAAATATTCCTGATATGTGTGCGTACCGTTTCTACAGAAATAAATAATTTTTGTCTGATTATTTAAAATTTAGAAAAGACCTGAAGAATAATTGATGCTTCTTCGCCGGTGACAAGTCACTCGTAAAGGATTTGCTCTATTAGCAGTTAGTGATACTTTCACTCGCTCACTACAGCACAGGGCTGCGAAGATTATGGCGGTAAGCCGGATCGAAAAAATAACAACGCATTTGCAATAAAGCAAACGCCTTATTATTTTAAAGTTTACATGAGCACCCTAAATACCCATTTTTTATTGGTTTACTTATTGTTTCAGAAATGAAATAGTTTCCTCTTGCGCCTTTCCAATCAATCGTATAAAATATTGCCCTGCTCGTAAATCGCTAACATTTAACCGGAGGTTTGCCACAACTTTCATTTTTTTAAGGATAGCACCCTGCAGGTTTATGATATGTGCTTCTTCAAAGTTTTCTGCTCCTTCAATTAGCATCATATCTTTTGCCGGGTTTGGTGAAATACTAACCGTTATTGATTTTCTAAAATCAATTTTTACAATACGGGTGTATGTATAAGAGTTATTAATGTCAACTTGTTTTAACCTGTAATAATTTGTGGTTGATAAAGGCAATTGATCTTTGTACTGGTATTGATTTCTGGTTGATAAATTATTAGAACTAATATTTCCTATAGCAGTATAGTTTCTGCCATCAACACTTCTTTCAATTACAAAATGCGAAGTGTTCACTTCATTGTCTGTAGTCCAATCGAGTAAAACAGTGCTGTTTAGTTTTCTACCTCCAAATGAAATAAGGTTCAATGGCAATGTAGTAACCTTATTGAGAATAACAGTTGTGCTTCCAACCGTAATGCTGTAGCCAAAGGGCAGATTAATGGTTGTAAAATTTCCAGTAATAATTCCGGAAGTAAGGTTGATGATCGTAAAACTGCTTAACGGTATTACAGCAAGCTCAGTTACATTTAGGGTACCGTTAAGCGTAAGGTTACCGCTTCTTGCCATTTGGTCATGGCCGGTGCCAACCCCGGTGGTATTTAGTATTTGAATAGCTAGTGTACTGCTTGCAGAAAAAGGCTGTGTTCCATCAACCGTTAACAAGCCAGGAGAATTTCCCGGGGCAATAGTACCATTGTTGGTGAAAGTACCTGTGAAATTTAAAGTGCCCGTGCCTTTAATTATACCTAATGTATTATTTGTAAAAACAACACCTATAGAACTATAAGATAGTGTTGTTTTATTGAGAATAGTGTTGTTTATAATCAATCCACTTCCAGCCTGAGAGAGATATCCATCCATGTTAATCACCCCATTATTAGTGAGTGTGCCACCAAGAGATCTAGAAGCGGAAGTAAGGTTTAGGATATCACCAGCAGAAATGGTGAAGTTTCTGTTGATGCTCCCTAACAGCCATGTGGTTGTACCATTGGCAATAAGCATTCCCGGGCCGTTAATTGTTCCATTAGTAAAAGTAAAATTTGTTACCGTTAAGTTGCCTACACCATTTGTTGTGCCTGATGTATAATTAAAAGTAAGGGTAGATGGAACCACTAGGCCCGCATCCAATGTGAGTGTACCGTTAGATTGGTTAAAACTACCTGCGCCCGCCATGCTGCCGCCGCCATGATAATAATTTCCTGTGTTGTTCCAAATAGCGCCAGATGATATGTTGATGACACCGGTATTGTAAAAATAACGACCGCCAATGCCAGCATAGTTCAGTTCACCGGCCAGTACATTAATGGTGCCTGCATTTGTCCAGATTAGGTCTATTGAGGTTTGGCTGCTGCCCACCACCGTTTTATTAATCGTTGCATTATTATTGATTGTACCACCTCCATTGTCGATGCCATTGCCGGTGAAATTGATGATACCATTATTGGTGATTGTTCCACCAAGTGTTTTGCCACCCTGCACAATATTGAGCGTATTGGCTGCCGCAATAGTGCAGTTGCGGTTAAGGCTTCCTGCTATCCATGTGGTTGTACCATTGGCAATAAGCATTCCCGGGCCGTTTATAGCTCCATTGGTAAAAGTAAAATCTGTTACCGTTAAGTTGCCTACACCGTTTGTTGTGCCTGATGTATAATTGAAAGTAAGCGTGGATGGTACCACTAGGCCCGCATCCAATGTGAGTGTACCGTTAGATTGGTTAAAACTACCTGCGCCTTCCATGCTGCCGCCGCCATGATAATAATTTCCTGTGTTGTTCCAAATAGCGCCAGATGATATGTTGATGACTCCCGTGTTATAAAAATAACGGCCCCCAATACCGGCATAGTTTAACTCACCTGCCAGCACATTAATGGTGCCTGCATTTGTCCAGATTAGGTCTATTAAGGTTTGGCTGCTGCCCACCACCGTTTTATTAATCGTCGCATTATTATTGATTGTACCACCTCCATTGTCGATGCCATTGCCGGTGAGATTGATGATACCATTATTGGTGATTGTTCCACCAAGTGTTTTGGCACCCTGCACAATATTGAGCGTATTGGCTGCCGCAATAGTGCAGTTGCGACCAAGGGTTCCCGCTATCCACGTGGTTGTACCATTAGCAATAAGCAACCCCGGACCATTTATAGCTCCATTAGTAAAAGTAAAATCTGTTACCGTTAAGTTACCTACACCATTTGTTGTGCCTGATGTATAATTAAAAGTAAGCGTAGATGGTACCACTAGGCCCGCATCCAATGTGAGTGTACCGTTAGATTGGTTAAAACTACCTGCGCCTGCCATGCTGCCGCCGCCATGATAATAATTTCCTGTGTTGTTCCAAATAGCGCCAGATGATATGTTGATGACTCCCGTGTTATAAAAATAACGGCTCCCAATACCGGCATAGTTTAACTCACCTGCCAGCACATTAATGGTGCCTGCATTTGTCCAGATCAAATCCATAGTTGTAGTTGTACTGCTCACGACAGTTTTATTAAAGACGCCGTTGTTTATCAGCGTACCGCCACCACTAGCCGGTATGCCATCACCGGTGAAGTTAATGGTGCCGTTATTGGTGAGCGTAGCGCCTAGTACTTTTGCGCCCTGGTTGCCATTGATCGTACTACCTGCCGAAATGGTTGTTGAGCAAGAAATCGTACCAGAATTCCAATCCGCAGTTCCATTTACCACGAGGTTGCCAGGCCCTGATAAATTGCTGTTTATTATCAAATTCCCATTAATCGTCATGTCATTTCCAACCCCATTTGCTATAGTAAATGTGGAAGCAGATTTATCTAATGTACTGCCGCTGGCAACAATAATCTGATCGGCAGTAATTGTAGTATTAGCAGTAATTATATGCGGGCTTTGTATGGTAATTACCCCATCTGTTGATGAAGGTGCAAACGAAGCTCCTATCCATACCGCACCATTATAAATTTGCCAGGAACCCGCAACATTCCAGTTTCCCGTTCCGGCGCTGCGGTAATCTCCTGTTGTCTGCGAAAATGAAGAGAAAGTGGTTAACACTAGAGCTACCTGAAGTAAATATTTTTTCATTTTTTAATTATTTAATAATGGAATAATTTCCTGCATAAAGCAGTGAAGGCCCTATTTTTTAAAAATGTAAAATAGAGTAATTACTCAGGTTAAAAAGTGTGAAAAAAGTAGTAGAGGAAATTATAGAACTTATCGCAATCCTGCCTTGCGAATGGCATCTGCCTTGTTGGCAACATGTAATTTTTCGTAAATATTCCTGATATGTGTGCGTACCGTTTCTACAGAAATAAATAATTTTTCGCCAATTTCTTTGTAACTAAATCCTTTAGCGAGCCAGTGCAATACTTCCCGTTCCCGGTTTGATAAATTTTCTTTTGCATCTTTATAATCTATCTCCTGCTGAAAAGCATTTACCACTTTACGGGCTATTTCGTTGCTCATAGGGCTACCCCCTTTTCTGAGATCATTAAGGGCCTGTATTAATTTTGCAGCCTCTGTATTTTTTAAAATATAGCCGGTTGCACCGGCCTTCAATGCTTTAAAAACTTTATCTGCATCATCATAAGCACTTAGCACCATAAATTGAATTTCGGGACGAAGCGGTTTAAGCCATACAATAAAATCAATACCCGATTTACCCGGCAATTGAATATCGGTGAGCACCAGTTCAACAATATCTCCCATACCATTTTCAAAATATTGTATCGCCTCTTCTGCCGAAGCAAAACTTGCCTGCAAATTAAATTCACCAGAACCTGCAATTAGGGCCGTTAGGTAATTGCGTATTTTTTCATCGTCTTCTATAATAATTATTGGAGTCATTAAGCGTAAAGTTATTGTTTGTAATAAGGTTAACCCGTGTGAAATAAGTAGTAGCCACTTTAAATAGCAAGGCAATAATTTACGGCTGTGCCAGGTGGCTGTTGCAACCACTCAATAGTGCCGCCAATATCTTTCATTCGCTTTTTCATATTCTTGATGCCATTGCTGCCGTGGCTTTTATTTTCACACATTCCTTTTCCATTGTCTGTTACACTAAAGCAAAACATTGATTTAGCTACTTCCATTTTCAACTGTATAATATCAGCACCTGAATGTTTCATGGCGTTATTCAATGCTTCTCTTGTTACTAAATATAAATTACGGCGTTGTACATTGCTGAGTTTAATATCGGGCAAAGCATCCGGAAAATAAATGTCAAACTGTACATTCATCGATTCAAAATATTGATGCGATTGCTCTCTTATATAGGCAAGTAAATTTTCCAGTGTATCGTTTTGTGGATTGAGTGCCCAAATAATCTCACTCATTGTCTGAACTAATATCCGCGAAGAAATCCCTATTTTATTAATGTCCTTTTTTAATTCGGCTGAATCTTTTTGCTGTGTTTGAATAAGTTCGCTGAGCAAAGCTATATGAGTAATACCACTGCCAATTTCATCGTGCATATCGGCGCTGATGCGGTTGCGTTCATCATCAACAGCAATCTTTTTTTCTAAAAGGCGTAGTTTTCTTTTTGCCTTTTGATGCGAAATGTTGTAAGTAATAAAAATAATTATCATTAAAAGAAGAAAAGTAGTTATAATAAGAAACCATGTGCGTTTCCAGAAAGGCGATTGTATAATGATATTGATCTTTTCTTCATCGCTCCACACACCATCCGCATTGGATACTTTAAGCTTTAATGTATAGTTGCCGGGAGGAAGATTGGCATACCTGGCCGACCTGTTATCTGCTACAATCCAGCCTGCATCCCATCCCTGCAAGGTATATTGTATGTTATTGGCTTCGGGCCTTGTATAATCTAAAGCAGCAAACTGAAAACTAAAATCATTTTTATTGTACGGCACCCGGATAGTTTGATGTAAAAGAAAAGCGGAATCTTTTTGAAAAACGGAATCGCTTATTTCAAAACGGGTAACAGCTGCAACAGGTTTAATTTTTTCTTTACTTACATAACCTGGCTTAAACCAATTAAACCCCCTAATACCGCCAAAATAAAAAAAACCGGTGCTGCTTTTATAAAAAGCCTGAGTATTAAATTCATTGCTTTGCAAACCATCAAGAAAGGAAAAGTTTTCAAATTTATTTTCTTTTTGGTTAAAGGAACTCAATCCTTTGTTGGTGCTTATCCAAAAATTACCTGCTGTATCTTCCAGGGAACCATATACATAACTATTTGCCATGCCGTCCTTTTCGTTCCACAATTTATAAGTATGAGTAGCTGTGTTAAAATGAATTAATCCTATACCGCTGCCAATCCATAAATAACCAGTGCGTTGTTCATCCTTTCTTACACTGCGTAAATCAATACCGTTTAAAAAAGTATTTAATAGTTTATAATTGTTCCCATCCGGCAACAACTGGTAGAGACCTAAGCCAGGCAAGGTTGCATAAATTGTCTTGTCAGGCATTTCCGCAATATCAGTTGTTCCCGAAATAAGGAATCCATTATTGCTGAAATAATAACCTTTAAATTTCCCGCTCTTTTCTTTAACTACTTTAATTATGCCCAGTAACGTTGCAGCCAGAAAATCTCCGCTGTCAAGCTGAATCATTTTATAAACAAAATTATTTCGTAAAGGATATAGTTTGGGAAGATCTTGAATAATGATAGTTTCAAAAGATTTTTCTTTTTCATGAAACATCGAAATACCACCACTGCTGCCAATCCATATTTTTCCATCCCGGTCTTTTAATATGCTGCCAACAATATTCCCCGGCAAACTGTTTGGCCTGTTGTTTTCATGATGATGGTTTATCAAAGTTTGCTTTGCGCAATCAAAAATATTTAAGCCGCCTGTATGTGAACCAAACCAGATTCTGCCTGTTGAATCTTCAAAAAAACATTTGGTAAAATAATCTTTCAGTACCGGAAAGTCTCCTTCAGATAAAGGGAACAAATTAAACTTTGGCTGTTTAAGATCAAGCTTTGTAACACCGGCACCATCCATACCAATCCATAAATTTTCATTGCGGTCAATAAACAGGCAGGTGGTAAGATCAAAGAGTAATGATTTAATTTTTGAATTATCATGATGGTATTCATGCAAGCGGTTATTTTTTTCATCATAGTAAAACAAACCGTTTCCTCTTGCTGTCATCCACAGCCGACCGTAATGATCTCGGATACCATCAAAAGAATAAAAGGACGTTTTTTTTTCACCTACAATTTTTGGAATTGTAACAGAAGGTATGTTTCCGCCGTATTCATACACCAGTTTATCATCGTAGGCTAATACCCTTATGTTCTTTTCAAAAAAAACAGCATGAGGGTCGTCTTTTAAAAAGCGCATTGAATATTTAGAGGAAAGTGTGTTAAATATAATAAATGGATCTGTTTTACCTCCAAATTTTATCCAGATATTTCCATCGTCATCTACGTTTGTGTAACTCAATACAATTCTTGATAAATCTGTTTTATATGGCAATGGATATTGGATAAGGTTTCCCGTTATAATATTGTAGGCCACAATACCTGTTACCACGTTGAACATCCAAATGTTATTATTACTGTCTAAAAACACCGACTTAAAAGCAGCATTATTAAATTCTTTTTTATTAAAAACCACTACCCTTATTACCCGCTCTTTTATAAAATCCCATTTGTAAATACCGCTCTCATTACAGTACCATATATTTCCAATTTTATCTTCCAGCATTTTGCCACGCACAAAATTGTTCACTACATCCTGCTCATATTGTGAAGTATATTTAAATGTTTTTAAAACGCTTCCGTCGTAGCGGCATAAGCCATCGGCAGTGCCAAACCACATAAATCCCTTCTTATCTTGAACAATGCTATAGACAGAACTATGTGGCAGCCCTTCATTAACGCCCAGGTTTTCAAAGCGGGGTATAAGTGATTGCGGCGTAGAAGAGTAGCCGGCGCATACTAAGAAAATAAAAAGCAGAATTTTTATCAAATGAAGTGATTAGATATAAATATAAGCTATCGCAATTTCTTAATATGTGTTTTCAGCACATCTTGTGATATTTTTTTCTAAGAAAACTCTTCTAACTTTTATGCCTTTATTATTGTGTTAAGTTTTTTATGAAGAATAAAAACTGGAATGAATCAACAATTACTTACAATAATGTAAAACCTATTTCTTTTACATCTCTGCTATTACCGCCAACAAACACTTTAAAGTCTCCAGGCTCTGCTGCAAATTTTAAATCGGCATTATAAAATTTCAAATCTTCTGCAGAAATTTTAAACGTTATTTCTTTTGTTTCTCCAGCCTTTAAAAATATTTTTTGAAACCCTTTTAATTCTTTCACCGGCCGTGTTACACTTCCTACCAAGTCCTGAATATAAAGTTGTACCACTTCGCTTCCATCTTTTGAACCGGTATTTTTTAAAGTAACGGTAGCGTAAATATTACCGGTTTTATTTAAGCTATTAGAAGATAATTTCACCTCGCTGTAACTGAAGGTTGTATAACTTAACCCATAACCAAAAGGGTACAAGGGATCGTTGGAAACATCTAAATAATTAGAACGGAATTTTTCAAACCACTTCCCTTCAGGCAATGGGCGACCGGTATTTTTATGTGCATAATAAATTGGTACCTGTCCTACGTTCTGCGGAAAAGTAGTGGTTAGTTTTCCCGATGGATTCACATCGCCAAACAATACATCAGCAATGGCATTTCCTGCTTCTGAGCCCGCAAACCATACATTTAAAATGGCAGGAACACTTTTATTCTCTTCGGTTAAAACCATTGGTCTGCCTGCAAATAAAACAAGTACAACCGGCTTGCTCGTTTTTAATAAAGCATTCAACAAATCTTTTTGTGTTTGCGGTATTTCTAAATTTGTTCTGCTACTGCTTTCGCCACTCATTTCTGCAGCTTCTCCAAGCGTGGCAACAATTATATCACATTCATTTGCAATAGCCAGAGCTTCATCAAGTAATTGTTTTGTAGTTCGTGTATCACGGCCGAGCGTTTTACCAAACAGGGTTGCCCTCTCTTCAAACGCAGCTTCTTCAAAAAGATTAGAACCTTTAGCATAAAGTACTTTTCCATTTTCACCTACCGCTTTTTCAATTCCTTCTTTCACCGTAACAGCCGTTTTAAAATCTGTTGCCACACTCCAGGTACCAGGCATGTTTTCTTTGTTATCTCCCAGCGGCCCTATAACAGCGATTTTTTTATTTTTTGCAATGGGTAAAATACTGTTTGTATTTTTTAGCAATACAAAACTTTCCGCAGCAATTTTTCTTGCAGCGGTAATATTTGCAGCGGTACCAATATCCTTTTTACTTCTTTCTATATTATTGTAACGATATGGATCTGTAAACAAACCAAGTTTGTATTTTGCTTCTAAAATTCTTCTGCAGGCGTCATCTATTTTTTTAAGCGTTACTTTTTTTTCTGTAAGCGATTTACCAAGCGTCGTTAAAAATCCTTCGCCCACCATATCCATCTCAATACCTGCATTTAATGCCAATGCAGACACTTTCTGCAGGTCGCCCATACCATGTGCCGTCATTTCATTTATGCCGGTATAATCTGTTACAACAAAACCTTTAAAATCCCATTGGTTGCGCAACACGTCTGTCATTAACCATTTGTTTCCTGTTGCCGGTATGCCATCTACCTCATTAAAGGAAGCCATAATACTTCCTGCACCTGCATCTATTGCGGCTTTGTATGGTGGAAAATATTCGTTGTACATTCTTATTCTGCTCATGTCAGTAGTGTTGTAATCTCTGCCAGCTTCTGCAGCGCCATATAAAGCAAAATGTTTTACGCAAGCCAAGATGTTATCGGGTTTAGATAGATCGCCTTGGTAACCTTTCACCATTGCTTTTGCAATTGCAGAACCAAGGTATGGGTCTTCTCCACTGCCTTCTGCAATTCTACCCCAACGTGCATCTCGGGCAATATCTACCATTGGGCTAAAGGTCCAGCAAATACCATCAGCACTGCTTTCAGAGGCTGCTATTTTTGCACTTTGTTCAATAGCCTGCATGTTCCATGTACATGACAATGCAAGTGGTATGGGAAAGATTGTCTGGTAACCATGTATCACATCCATACCAAAAAGCAACGGTATTTTTAAGCGACTTTGCTCTACTGCTATTTTTTGTACAGCTCTAATTTTTTCAACTCCTTTTATATTAAAAAGTCCACCAACTTTCCCCTGCTTTATTTTTCCGGCAATATCTGAGTTACCTGTCTGGCCTGTAACAATATCTCCAGAACCCGGCAAATTAAGCTGACCAAGTTTTTCATCAAGCGTCATCTTTTTCATCAATACATCTATGTAAGTTTTCATAGCAGTATTAGATGTTTGCGCACTTGCTTCAACAGCAATGATGAGCAAAAATACCAGCATCATCTTTTGTAGGGTTTTCATACTCAGGTTTTTTATTCTAGTTAATATTATTTACTATTTGAAAATAGCCATTTCATAAAATCATTTTCTGCAAATGCGCTATCCCAACTGTTATGGTTTGCTTCGGGATAAAGCGTTAGTTTTAGCGAGCCGCCTGCATTCTTAATTGCTGCAGCCATATCTTTTGAATATTTCACATCTACAACATTATCTTTTTCGCCATGAAAAAGCCACCAATTGGTTTTAATAAGTTTAGAAGCAATAGAGGTATTTGCACCTCCGCATATTGGAATGGCTGCCGCAAATAAATCTGGATTTCTTTTTACAATTTCAAAACTACCCATGCCCCCCATTGATAAACCGCCAACATATATTTTTTTGTTTTGAACAGAATGTGTTTTAGTTAAAATATTCATTAAACGCATCACTAGTTTCATAGCGATGGTAGGTTTACCTGATTGCTCAAATTTGAAAATTCTCGTTTTTTGTATGGAATCATTTATAATTGAAACATTGCTCCAGTAACTGTTTACACTGCATTGCGGAAATACTACAATAGCTGGATACTTTTTTCTTAAGCTATCTCTTAAAAATAATTCTGCACCATGTGTTAGCTGTGCTTCGTTATCATTTCCCCTTTCGCCTGCACCGTGTAAAAATAAAATGAGCGGATATTTTTTTGCCGGATCATAATTCAAGGGCATTAATATTCTGTAAGGAAGTGTATCATTTTTATGGATGAAGATTTTTCTTTCAAACAGCAGTTTATCCTGTGAGAAAACATTTGATGAAAAAAATATAGTCAGGATACTTATTACGGTAAATTTCATTTTTTACTATTTAAGATATTTTTTGCCGGTAAGCCGAGAATACCTTCTTTGTTATTTTCATTTTACCTCTGTTATTTTTTAAGAAGTGGTATTTTTTGCTTCGCAAAATCAATTGCCACAGAATGCACAGAAACAAAGAATGAACATAAGTTTTTTTTGCTTCGCAAATTAATTGCCACAGAATGCACTGAAGCACAGAATGAACATATTTTATAACCTGAGAATTCATCTTCATTCATCATTCTTCATTCATCATTCTTCATTCATCATTCTTCATTCATCATTCTTCCTATACAAACCCACTTTAAAATCCAACCTCTTCAGCCCTCGCTTTACTTCATCGCAACTCATAAATAATTTCCATAGTAATCCTGTTCTGTAGTTTTCTATCATTACAATAATGGGTCCCTGGTCTATTGCCAGATGGCTTTTTGCATACCAGTTTTTTGTTTCATTAAAACCATCTACAAAACCATACTCGCTCCAAATCTTATCGCCAAGGTCGTAATAAAAATGTTTAAGCGCTTTCATTGAATATTCCGGCGTGTAAGGAAATGCGGAAAGCGCTGCAGTTGGCGCAATGGTTCCGCCGTCATTTTGCGGTGAGAAAGCATCGTAACCATTGTAAGTGTCTCCCGCTGTAAGTCCCCAGCAGTCTGCACCGTAGCCCTTAAATTCTTTGGGGTTATCAACGCAGTAATCGTGGTTTATTAAAGTATGGTTTCTATTTTGCAACCAATAGTCTGCATAGTTGTCTTTCAAATTTGTTGGATTCAATCCTAAAAAAGAATACTGAGAAAAGAATAAGGGGCCACCATAATCAAAACCCAATGGTAATACATGACCATAAAATGTTTTACCATTCTTAAAGAAATTACTTTGTGCCCAACCTCTGTGATACACGCTTGCAGGTACTGGAAAATTTTCTCCGCTTGCAGCGAGTACATACATTATTAAACATTCATTAAAACCACGAACCGGAAAATTCATTGCCCAGCCATTGTTAGGGCTCCAATGCCAATACAAAACATCTTCCCCGCCTTTTGTAAACCAGTTCCATTCCACATCATTCCACAAACCATTGATGCGATTACGTAGTTCTCCTTCAACATTGTTATTCCCGTTAAAATATTGTCGCACACATAAAAGCCCCTGCATTAAATAGGATGTTTCTACTAAATCAGCTCCATCGTCTTTTCTACTAAAAGGAATTGTTTTGCCTGTGGCCCCATTGAGCCAATGCGGAAACACACCATGGTATGCATCTGCCTTGCTTAAAAACTTTACCATCTTCAATAAAAATTTTGCAGCAGTATCTCTGCTGATCCATTTTCTATCTGCCGCAACAATTACACTCATTACGCCAAAGCCTGTACCACCGCTTGTTACTACTTCATCTCCATAACCAAAAGTATTGTTACTTCTTTCTCGGCTTAAACCACTTATAGGATGAGCAAAATCCCAGAAATATTTAAAGGTTTGTTTTTGTACAAGTTCTAATAATGCTGTGTCTGATAAATTTTTTGGGCGATTTAACGGATTGAAATCGCTTTTTAGACTATTTACTTTTTGCGCAAATGAAATATTTGCACTTAGTAATATGAAAGAAATAAATATTAATTTTTTGCTCACAGATTTGTTTGATTTACGAAGATTATTTAATTATCGTTATTTTAATAAAACAAACACTCAGCATTATGCAGAAGTACGTTTTAATATTTTATTACTCGCCGATTTTCGCTGATTTTAATTTTTTTAAATCCGCGCAAATCAGGTGAATCTTTGAACGATACCTTCTTTTCTGCTCGCAGATTTTCGCTGATTTTCTTTTATCTGCGCAAATCAGAGAAATCTGCCAGCGATGCCTTCTTTTCTGCTCACTGATTTCCACTGATTTTCACAAATTTTTTGCTTTAACATTCGCTTAAATCTCAAAACCTGCGAGCAGTATTGTATTATTTACTCACAAAATATTTACTAGAGATACGGCGCACTAAAACCCAATGATAACATTCCTGCCTTTATCTCAGGCGCACTCGTAAATAAATTCCATAATAAACCACTGCGGTAGTTTTCAATCATTACTATAATTGGCCCCTGGTCAATAGCCAAAGTAGAACTGGCAAACCATGGATCACTTAATTTAAATGCATCGTAAAAACCATATTGCCCCCAAAGTTTATCTCCTAGTTTATAATAAAAAAACTTTAGGGCATTCATAGATTCTACCGGCGTGTAAGCAATAGAAGATATTGCTGCCGTTGGAGAAATTACACCTATGTCATTATTGCCAGGTTCATTTGCATTATACCCACCAGGCACATCGCTTGCTGTGAGTCCCCAACAAAGATTGCTGTAGCCATTCCATGCTTTGGGGTTAGCTTTACAATATTCAAAATTTATTTTAGTATGGTTCGTTACCTGCTTTTTGTAATCTGCATAAGCATCATTTAAACCATTGGGATTAATACCTAAAAAAGAATATTGAGATAAAAATAACGGACCACCTAAAGCGGGCCCCAGAGGTAATTGAAAACCAAAATAGGTATTATTATTTACCATAGCGCCATTGCGTGCCCAACCATTTGCATATACTATTGGTGTAATTCTATTTGCGGGAGTTGGGGCAGATGCTGCAAGCGCATACACTATGAGTGCTTCGTTCCACCCACTAATTTGTTGGTTAATGATCCAGCTCTTATCTATACTCCAATGCCAGTATAAAACATTCTGATTGTTTTGTCTGTACCAGTTCCACTCTACACCATTGTAAATAGTATTTATTTTATTTCTAACATCAGTTTCTGTAATATCAGTTGTTGAAAAATACTGTCGAGCTGTAATTAATCCCTGCAGCAATAAAGAAGTTTCTACCAAATCTCCGCCATTATCATTTACACTAAATGGTATGGTAGCACCTGTAGCCCCATTTATCCAATGCGCAAAAGCACCATGGTATCTGGTACAGTTATTCAATAAAAAATTACTTATTTTTAGTACCCTTGCAGCAGCATCTGCTCTTGTTATAAAACCTCTGCTACTTGCAGCTACAATAGCCATTACACCAAAACCGGTGCCACCTGTTGTTACTATTTCACCACTCGTATTTCTTTCCCTTGCCATACCGGAAACCGGGTGCCCAAAATCCCAAAAATATTTAAGTGTTTGTTGCTGCACTTTATCCAGCAAACCATTATCAGACAATACAGGGAACTTATCTGTAGAATCTATTGCAGTAATAAAATTTGATGTACTGCCAGCAATAAGCCCGGTATTTTGTGCAGAGGTGAGGTTTGTATTTACAGTAAGTGTATACCTTGTTAAAGGGTTAAGTGGTGAAGAGGGTTGAAGTAAAATATCTCTATCGCCATTTTGAGACACCGTATTTACAGCTACAGTTGATGTGCTATTTCGTAGTGTGATGGACGAGCCAACTGTTGCCATTTTTACCGGCGAACTAAAAGATATTTTTATAGATGGATTGTACTGTATGTTATATAAAACAGTATTTGAATTGTTGTTATTGATGGTGACACCGGTAAGTGAAAAACTTTCAGTTACAGTTGGTGGGATTGGGTTGCTGTCTCCCGACTTTTTGCAACCAAGAAACAATGTTGCACTGAATAAAAAAAACAGTACCGATTTATAAATCATAAAAATATAATTTAAAAAAGTGAAATAACTTTAAGAGGGTACATTGTCATACTTAAATGAGTTTTGTACCCTCTCTTTTTAAAGAATGATTTATAAGTTTATTTCTATCTGCCTTGCCCTTCCAACACTTGTATGGCACTTATTTCTATTTCTGAAAGGGATTTATTATAAATTCTAAATTCATCTAACATTCCAGTATAATTTAACATCCATGGTTCAGGAGCATTAAATGGAGCACCGGCATTATTTTGAAAACCACCAATAATAAATTTGGTAGCGTTTTTAAAGTTTAAAGGTCCCAGCGGTGTTCCTGATCCGTCAGCTACTCTCGTATCAGAGCCGGGAGGCAAAGTCTTTTTTTGCCCGTTAATGTACCATCCTACTTTTGAGGTTGCTGCATCATATGTCCATGCTAAGTGCCTCCATGCTCCGTACATATCTGCGGGCCTAAAAATTCCATTTGGTTCAATCCAATGCTCTACAAATGGCGCATTGTTTTTTTCAAAATGCAACTTCATAAACATTTCTTCGGGATTTGCAGGATTTTGTCCTTCAAAAAATAAAAAGAAATTACCCCAGAAAGAACCGTCTTGTTTTGCCAGTGCAAACACCCCCATAGCACCACCATCATGACGGTTAGTATTGATCCACATACTTATGGTAAAGCTTGTAAGATTTGCTACTGAACCTGGGTTTGCATAGTTTATAAAAGCATTTGATGAGCCTTTATACGCTTTACCTTTTTTCCCTGCCGGAAAACTTGTGGTACCATTTAACACACCGCCTGTAACATTGTTTTTTGCGTCAGAAGCATCCCCTTCAAACGGGAAAAAAGCTACGAGGTTTGCAGGCGCCACTTCCGAAGAATTTGTAAACCCACCTGCTACCGGTGGCGGATCTCCTTTTGTAAAATCATCATCCCTTTCTACTTTGGTACAACTCGCAGTTGCAAGTGTAATAGTAAACAATAATGCTATTTGTAATTTTAATATATTTTTCATACTATTTTTTTAAAAGTGTTTAATTATAATTTGGATTTTGTGTAAGTCTGCCGCCGCTTAAATCTCTTTGAGCCTGTGGTATTGGGAAAAGTTCATGCTTACCGTCTACAAAAGCTTTGCCATGTGCACGCAACACTATGCCAGCCCGTCCTTGGCGTACAAGGTCCAAAAAGCGATCTTGCTCCATAGCCAATTCTGTTCTTCTTTCTTTCCAAACATTGGCTTGGCTTAGCGTAGTGGCAGGTAAGTTTGCCCGGCTTCTTACCAAGTTAAGTTTTATAGCACCATCTGAATTGCCCAGCATTGCAGCTGCTTCTGCATACATCAATAAAACTTCCGAATAACGCATTAACCGAATGTTTTTTGGCTTGGTATCTTTATTAGCATCAAGCTGCGGAGACTCTGCAGTATTGCTGTGATAAGCTTTGTAACTGTACCTGTCGTTTTCTACAGAATCTTTAGATGGTATACGGAAACCATCCCATAAAACGGTACCTACACTATTGCCAGGCACAGTAGGATTTATAAAAATGATGGTGGCGTTTCTTCTTGTATCACCGGCTTCATAAGCGCTTGCTAAATTTGACGTTGGTGTATTAAAACCAAAACCCAAATCATTCCAACCGCCTCTTCCTCTCGGTCCCTGTCCATTGCTAAATAAAGGGCTTACAGCATTTGATGTTACATTAACGCCTGTCTGTACTTCAAAAATAGATTCGCTGTTATTTGTACCACCTTGTCCTCCTACGGATCTCTCTCTAAATATAAAATTATAATCGTTAACCAATGAATATTGGTTAGAAGTTATTATAGCATTTGTAAGATCAAACACCTTTTGCCAGTTTTGCCTATACATGTAAACTTTTGCAAGAAATGATTGTGCAGCACCTTTATTTGCTCTGCCAATTTGGGTTGCTAAATCTCCTTTAAGTGGTAAATTATCTACTGCAAATTGAAAATCATCTATTACGACAGTATAAATTTCATTAGCTGTAGCACGGGTGTTTAATGCATCGCTGTTACCCTCGCTTGGTAATGGAACCGAAATTATTTTTGGCACACCCCCAAAAAAACGAACAAGGTTAAAATAATATAATCCACGAAGAAACCTCGCTTCGCCCAATAACCTGTTTTTAGTTGCGGCATCAATGGTACTTTTACCTAAAACATCTATTGCTTTATTGGCTGCTACAATGCCGCTGTAATACCCATTCCAAATATTATCAAAAATAAAATTGGTTGGTGTATGTGTAAAATTATCTATGTCACCTGCCTGAGAAAAATCGCCTGGTGTGCTGCCTTTATCTGCATCATCGCTGGCAATATCATTTGACAAAACCCATAGAAAACCAACAGTGGTTTTGCCAAAGCCACCAAGGTATAAAGTATTGTAAACACCACCTACCAATTTAGCTGCAGCATCAGGATCTGTAAGCGCCAATACCTCGGTAGTTTGTCCCTGTGGCACTACATCTAAAAAGTCTTTTTTGCAACTGCTGCCTGCAATTGCCATTGCTGATAAGAGTGTGAAAATTATATATTTATTTTTCATTTTTATTTGTTGAAAGTGAATAAATTAAAACCCAACATTTACACCAAATGCAAAAGTGCGTGTAGTAGGATAAATAGAAGATTCAATACCGCCTGCCAAAGAATTCCCATTACTTATCTCGGGAGTAAACCCACTATAATTTGTAAACGTAGCTAAGTTTTGCACGGTTGCATATACCCTTAAACTCTGCATGCGCACAGCCGCAAGTGTTTTTATTGGTAAAGTGTACCCAACAGTTAAATTATTTATTCTGAAAAAATCTCCATTTTCTAAAAAGTAAGTAGATGCAGGAAGTTCATTTAAATTGGCTCTTGGTATGTTGGTATTGGTGTTATTGGGTGTCCACCTGTTTAAGGCAACTTTGGTTTCTATATTATCTCTAAAATCTCCACGTGCAGCTTTCTTGCCATTATAAATTTTTCCGCCTGCAGTACCATAACCTCCAACAGATAGATCAAAATTATCGTAGCCCACACTTCCATTTATACCGTAAGTAACTTTTGGCTGGTAAGATCCTTGATAAACCCTATCCAAGGCGTCAATTTTTTTATCGCCATTTACATCTCGATATCTTAAGTCCCCCGGCTTAGCACCTGCTTGAGATGAACCTGCAATCTCTGCATCGTTTTGAAAAATACCATCTACTTCCCATAGAAAAAAACTGCCTATTGGCTGGCCATTATCAGACAATGTAGTTGTGCCCTGCCCGCCTACCCCACCGTCGGGAATTGCCTGACCACCATTTAAGTTTTCAATTCTGTTTCTATTAAAAGCAACGTTACCGCCAATGTTATATTTCCAATGCTGATTTATATTTGTTCTCCAATCAATTCCTAATTCAACTCCTTTGTTTGTAAACGATGCTGCGTTTGTTATATATTCATTATCTGGATCTCCCAAAATGCCAGGGATCTTAATCCTTACGAGTGCATCTCGTGTCTTTCTGTTATAAACATCTACTGTACCGGTTAACCTGTTTTTTAACAAACTAACATCAAGACCAAGGTTTGTTTCGCTTGTAACCTCCCATTTTATATTTTGATCTACCAGTTGTTCCAACCTAAAATTTGTTTGTTGTACACCGTTAAAAAAATAGGGAAGATCCGGTGTAGATAAAGCACTAAAAGCATTACTTGGAATACCATCATTACCAACCTGGCCGTAGCTGGCTCTCAATTTTATGTTGTCAAATATTTGTTGGCTTTGCATAAAATCTTCGCTGCTTATAACCCAACCTGCCCCTACAGACGGAAAGAAACCCCACCTGTTATCTTTTGAAAAACGGGAAGTACCATCATACCTGCCGGTAGCGGTTAAAAAATATTTGTCTTTAAAATTGTAGTTTAATCTGGAGAGATAAGAACTGCGGGTTGATTTATCGCCATCATTAAAATTGGTTGCTCCTATTGAAGAACCTGCATTTAAAAACCACTGGTTTCTATCTTCAGGCACATCCAATCTTCTACCACCAAGACCATTAACTTTTATTTCTTCTGCTGTTGTACCTATTAATAAGTTTATATTATGGTCGCCAAACTTTTTTGCAAGCGTAGCAGTATTATCCCACACCCAGCGATTGCCCTGGCTTTCGCCAATAGCTAAGCTGCTGTTATCTCTTACCTGATTACTGCCAGCTGTAAGAAATACATTGTTTGGCCCTACATTGGCGTATTTGTAACCATAATTTACACTTCTAAAATTGTTTTTATCTACACCAAAACTGGTACGTAGTGTAAGCCAGGTAAGTGGTTTTAACTCGCCTACAATGTTTCCCTGAAAACGATCGCCCCTGCCTGAATTATCATTTTTATCCTGATCCAATAGCGGATTACCTACGTTATTTGATAAAGATGTATTACCATATAAGCCATTCCTTTTTGCTATTACATAAGGTGCTGCTCGATATGCCACATTAAACACCCCTAAATCTACATTACGCACATTTTGTTTGCTGTAAGAAATTAATGTTGAAATTTTAAATTTGTTTGAGATTTTATAATCGTTGTTATTTCTTATGGTAAATCTTTCAAATTTATTTGTTCTTATAATTCCTTCGTCGCTTAAATAACCTGCACTAAAGAAATAATTTATTTTTTCGCTGCCGCCAGACAAAGAGATATTATGGTTTTGAAAAAAACCCTTCTTTAAAACTTCATCATACCAATCAGTGTTGCCACCATTTTGCAACGTTGCCTGCCTTACAATACTATCACCACTACCATAAAAAACGCTGGCTTCATTTACATAGCCTGCATATTGATTGGCACCCGCCATGTTTACAAGTCGGGTTGCTTCTTTAACTCCCACTGTGGCATCATAGTTTACAATCATTTTACCTGGTCTGCCTTTTTTTGTAGTAATAAGTATTACACCATTTGCGGCACGCATACCATAAATAGCTGTAGCAGATG